>Ga0302324_100002866_pt1 | contig 39206 bp, 34 predicted proteins | sample Palsa_T0_1_FD_201949 | JGI IMG/M metagenome (GOLD analysis project Ga0302324, IMG submission 201949) | Peat permafrost microbial communities from Stordalen Mire near Abisko, Sweden - Palsa_T0_1 | ecosystem: Environmental > Terrestrial > Soil > Palsa > Peat permafrost | place: Sweden: Abisko...
AACGCACTGCTGCCGGCAAGCTCCTGGCCCAGGCTCTTCGCGCCGCTGCCGCTGCCCGGCAGAGCCGAGCTCCAGCCGAGCACCTGGTTTGGTCCCTGGCGCCAGCGATTACTCCAGCTGTCATCCGGGGTGATAAATCCCTGATTGAAGTTCTGGACGTTGATCTGATACTTCGCCTGCACGATGCCCGGGGTGTAGATCGTCTCCTGGGTCGTCACGCCGTCGAAGTTGTAGTAGGCGAAAGCCTGCGCCATCGGATCCATGGCGGCGTGACAGCCGATGCAGTTGTTGAGAAAGATGCGGCTGTCGCCGCCCGGTGAGCGGCTCACATCCTGACGGATGCGATCCGGCGGACGCGTGATGTCCATGATCGGATTCAAATCGGTGCACAGGTGATTGATCAGCGTGAATCTGAACATCGCCCGATTGGTGCCGTTGATGAAGAATGCGGACGAAGAGCCGCGTGTCGTCATGACCCCGGCGGTCGCTGCCGTTGGCAGCCCGTAGGCGGCGGACTGCGTGGTCGCAACCAGGGTCGCCTTAAGATCGACGCCGTTGGTCTCCGCCGTCGCGTAGTGATTGTTGTTGGCCGCCGAGACCGGCGGCAACCCCGACGCGTTACTCTTATAGAGGATGTCGGCGGACAGCACGGTGTTGAACGCGACGTCATCGCGCACCATGCCAACCACGGTCGCGGTGTAGTCGTTCAAGGGCGCGAACACCGTCTGGTTGCGATTCGTCCAGGGCGTCACGAAGTTCTTCAGTACGACGTTGTAGAAAGAAGGATCCTGGGTGGCAAGCTCGGCCGCCGCGAGCGCGTTGCCGCCGCTGATGTCGGCGGCCATGGTGGTGAGCGTTGCGGCCGGCGGCTCGACTCCTGCAATGCGCTGGTAGATGCGCTGCGCCTGCGAGGTCGCATCGGCGAACGCGGGCGCTGCAAGCCCGGCCTGCAACAGAAGACAGCATGCAGCGCTCGCTGCAGCGCGCGCCGCGCGGCGCGAGACCGGCGATTTCATGTTGCTTGCAATCTTCATGGCAGTTGTTCACTCCCGCGAATTACCTGATGCGCGGCGGGACTATACCTGCGCGCTTTAGCGGCTCTGGCTGTCTCAACTCCCGGACGTCGCCACTTGCAGACAAGCCCATGCAAACGGTCTAACAAGTATGCTTTGCGCCGTAATCTGCGAGTCCGATCACTCCATATCAGGGCTCAACGAGCTACCTAAGGGCTGGCAGTGCTTTGACGGCGCATACTGCAGCCCGGTCCCGCCCGGGAGGCAGAGAGAAGCGCAAATCGATGCCACAAGATGTGACGGCGTCGGCAGTTCGCGGCATACGATCCGGCAAACGATGATTAGGTAATGCGTCCCGCGCGATCGGGGCGCGTGCATTTAAGCGAGGCAACATGTCTGTGAAGCCCGGAATAGTGAAGCGAGTCACAGTTGGCGCCGCGTGTCTCGCGGCTCTTTGGCTGCTCTGCGCCTGCAGTCCCGGCACCAAGATCAACTTGGGAAGCGGCCAGGTGCAGGATGCGGCGACCACCGACTTTCCGATCTTCTATGTCAAACGCACGATTCCGATGATGACGGATGACCTGCGGCTGATGCGGCCGCCCGTCCCGCAGGCGAACCTCTATAAACGCTCCACCGCCTCGCCGAGCGGCACCGAAACCAATATCACCCAGCGCGTGACCGGCACCGATTCGTACGACGTGAAGGACGTTTCGGTATCCGCCGACGGCACAATGGTCGTGTTCGCGATGCGTGGTCCGCTCACGATGAACATGAAGGATACCGATCCGCCGACCTGGGCGATCTGGCAGTACACGATTGCGAGCGATACTCTCGCGCGAGTCATTCCCGATGACGACACCGCCAACGCCGGCGAGGATCTCTCCCCTGCCTACCTTCCTGACGGGCGCATCGTGTTCGCCTCGACACGGCAGCGACAGTCAAAAGCCGTGCTGCTCGATGAGAACAAGCCGCAGTTCGAGTACCAGACCGAGGACAAGGACGAGTCAGCGTTCGTGCTGCACGTGATGAATCCGGACGGCAGCAACATCCATCAGATCGAATTCAACCAGAGCCACGACCGCGATCCGACCGTGCTCTCAAGCGGCCGCGTCCTCTTCACGCGCTGGGACCACGCGCCCGGCAAGGATGGCATGCACCTGTACAGCGCGAATCCCGATGGCACGGATCTGGAGCTCTACTACGGCGCGAACAGCCACAACACCGGTCCCGACGGCCTTGCGAACACGGCCACCATCGAGTTCATCAAACCTCACGAGATGCAGAACGGCAAAATCCTCACCCTCATCCGGCCGTACACGAACGATGATTTCGGCGGCGATCTTGTGATCATCGACGGCTCGGGCTACGTCGAGAATATGCAGCCGCTCCTGACGAATGCGGGCGCGAAGGGTCCGGCGCAGACCCTCGCGACACCCAACGACGTGCGCACCGTGCCGGGACCCTCTCCCGGAGGGCGCTTCAATTCGGCCGTGCCGCTCTGGGATGGCACCAATCGCATACTCGTCAGCTGGACGCAGTGCCGCTTGCTCGACACCACTGTCACTCCCAACAAAATCGTCCCCTGCAGCGCTGCGGCGCTTGCCAGCGCCACTGCAACGACGCCCCTTGCGCCGCCGCTCTACAGCGTGTGGATGTTCGACCCCAGCCAGAACACGCTGCAGCCGGTCATGCAGCCGGTCGAAGGCGTCATGGTGACCGACGTGGTTGCGGCGCAGCCGCGGCCCCTGCCGGCCGTGATCCTCGACAAAGTGCCAGGCGTCGACGTCGATCAGACGTTGTATGACGAGGGCGTGGGTGTCATCGACATCAAGAGCGTCTATGACTTCGACGGCGTCGATACGGCAGTACCCAACATCCAAACGCTCGCGAACCCTGCGAAGACCACCGCCGCGCAGCGCCCGGCGCGCTTCATCCGTTTGGAGAAAGCCGTCTCGCAACCGAGCCAAATGACCTTGAAGCTCGCCCAACAGGCCTTTGGCGTCACACCCTACATGCGCGAGATTCTCGGCTACGCGCCGGTCGAGCCTGACGGTTCGGTGAAGATCGAAGTGCCCGCCAATGTCGCCTTCCAGATCGATGTGCTCGACGTCAACGGCCGGCGCATCTCGCCGGTGCACGCGAACTGGCTGCAACTGCTGCCCGGGGAAGTCATGACCTGCAACGGCTGCCACACCCCGGCCACACCCCAGACCCCGATCTCGCACGGCCGCGCCGGGCTTTTCGCGCTCGTGAACACCGGTGCCACCACCACCGGCGTGCCATTTCCGAGCACGCTGCCGACCTTCACACCGAACGCCGGGGAAACCATGGCCGAGGCGCGGTCCCGGGTCAGCTGCTCAAGCGATAACCCGCCCTGCTTGCAGATGGTCCCGAGCGTCAATATCGTGTATTCGGACGTGTGGACCAATCCTGCCGTACGCGCTCCGGATGCGAGCTTCTCGTACAGCTATCTCGACCCGACCATCACCACCAACATTCCGACGACCGAGCTGTGCGAGACGAGCTGGTCGAATATCTGCCGCATCACGATCAACTACACGGAGCACATCCAACCGCTCTGGGATAAAGTGCGCCAGGTGACCGATCCCACAAGCGGGGCGGTATTGGCGGACCATACATGCACACAGGCAGGTTGTCACAACGTGAAGAACGCCCAGTCGGCCGCCGAGGTACCGGGCGGACAGCTCAACTTGGCGAACACAGCATCAACCGATGAGCCGCTGCAATTGACCTCTTATCGGCAGTTGCTGTTCACGCACGATGAGCAGGCAGTTAACATGGGGGTGTTGCAGCCGGTGCTGGTGCCTGGACCACCAGCCAACGGCAAGCCAACCACCGTGCCCGTGCCGGTGGGACCGTACCTTAATCCGGGCGACGCAGGCGGTGTCCTGTCGAGCCAGTTCCTGGACCGCTTTGCGGCGAATTCGACGAGCACGCACGCCGGCTACATGAGTGCGGCCGAGCTACGCATCATTACCGAGTGGCTGGATATTGGCGCACAGTACTTCAATAACCCGTTCGATCCGGCCGCGCCGCTTAACTAGGAGCGTCTTGCAACGATTACGGACTGTCCGCTGCCTGCTGCTCCTGTTGCTCCTCGCCGCACCAGCACTATGCGGCGCGCGGGAATATCTGCAAGTATTCGTGGCCTCGCCCTATCTCGAGCTGCACACCGGACCGGGGCGCGGCTATCCGGTCTTCCACGTCGTCGACCGCGACAAGAGCGTCGATGTGCTTGCGCGCTACACCGAGTGGTTCAAGGTGCGCACCGAACAGAATGTCGTCGGCTGGGTAGCCGAAGGGGACATGCTGCACACCGTGCTCGCGGACGGCTCGCCCTTCACCTTCAACCGCGGCGACCGCGCCGGCTTCACGCAGCACCGCTTCGAGATGGGCATGTTCGCCGGCGAATACGGCGGCGCGACGCTGATTTCGGCCTACGGCTCGTGGTCGTTCAACTCGCAGCTCGCCGCGGAGGTGTCCGTGGGACAGTTCCTCGGCAATGTCTCGAACGGCGTCATTGCCGATATCGGGCTTACGCACGTGTTTATGCCCGAATGGCGCTGGTCGCCGTTCGTCATGCTGGGCACCGGCGTCGTACATACCGAACCCAAGGCGACCCTCGTGCAGCCGCTCAATCGCACCGAGCAGACCGCGTATGTCGGTGGCGGCGTGCGCTATTACCTGACGCGACGCTTCTTCCTGCGAGCGGAATACAAGAATCACGTCGTCTTCACGAAACTGAATTCGAATGAGGTAGTGGACGAATGGAAACTGGGATTCGCGTTCTTTTTCTGACCGCGGTGGTCGCAACCCTCTGTGGCTGCGCCTCCCTGTCGAGCTGGATACACCACCGGCAGGCAGCGCGGCAGGCGAAGGAGGACCAGCAGACCGCGCAGGCCGAAGGGGACGACACCCCGCCGCGCGTCATCGACCCGCAGGTCGAACGGCGCAAGATCACCGTGCCCAAGATCAAGTCGCAGAACGTCGAAATCGGTCTGCAGTACGGAGCCCTGTCGATCGAGAACTTCGGCACGAATCCTGTCTATGGTTTCACCGCGGCCTACCACATCACGGAGGACTTCTTCTTCCAGGGGGAGTTCGGGCGCTCACAGGCGGGCCAGACGAGCTTCGAGACCCTGAGTAACATCCAGCTGCTTACTCCCTCTGAGAGGTACTTCACGTATTACGACCTGTCTCTGGGCTACAACTTCCTCCCTGGCGAGGTGTTCATCGGTCGCAAGCTCGCCATGAGCAGCGCTTTTTATCTGCTCGGTGGAATTGGCAGCACGCAATTTGCCGGGGATACCAAGTTCACGCTGAATTTCGGGGGCGGCTACCGCGTCTTGCCGACGGATTGGATTGCGCTGCACATCGGAGTCCAGGATCGCGTCTTCCAGTCGGATCTGCTCGGCGTCGATAAGCTCACGAACAATATTGAAGCCAACATCGGCGCGACCGTGTTCTTTTAGGAGATCCGCACCATGAAACTTCGCATCGCAGGACTCGCAGCGCTGCTCATCGCGCTGCCGGTGCTCGCCAACGTCGACACCAACTCGGTGGCGCCCGATTTCACCCTGAACGCTCAGGGCGGCAAGAGCGTCGAGCTCACCCAGTTCAAGGGACAGGTCGTCATGCTCAATTTCTGGGCGAGCTGGTGCGGTCCGTGCCGCCAGGAAATGCCGCTGCTCGACAGCATCTACAAGAAGTACAGCAAGCTTGGGTTCACGATGATTGGCGTCAACGTCGAGCCCGACTCAAAGGCTGCGAACGACTGGCTGAAGCAGACGCCCGTGAGCTTCCCGATTCTTTACGATACCGACAGCAAGGTGAGTAAGCTCTACGGCGTGTCCGGCATGCCGAGCACCGTGATTGTCGATCGTAAAGGCACCGTGAGAATGATCCACCACGGCTACAAGCCGGGCGATGAGGAAGAGTACCTGAGCAGTATCCGCAGCCTGATGCGGGAATGAATCGTCCTTAAGGAGCCGACATGCGCGTGTTGCGGGTTTTGGTCGCCCTCAGTGTGTTGCAGCTGCTCGGCGCCTGCGCGCCGCTTGAGCCTTGGGTGAAACCCTATGAGCGCGAGCATCTGGCCGATCCGATCATGGCCTTGGACCGTAATCCGATCTCGAGCGACTACCTGGACCATGTGTTTGGCACACGCGAAGGTGCCCACGGCGCGACCGGTGGCGCCGGCGGGGGCTGCGGGTGCAATTGAGTCGGGCGCGCCGTTGGCTGCCGCGTAGGCTTGAGCGCTCGCCCGTGACGCTGCGGATCGCGGCGCTCTTGGCGTGCACCGCTCTAGGCTCGCTCCCCGGCGCAGCAGGCGTGCTGCCGGAGGACGAGCTCGATGCGATGTACCACCGCTACGATGGCGGCGGTGTCGTCGTCCAGGGGCCATCGGTGCTCATCCGCAAGAAGATTGGCGATAACTTCTCGGTGTCCTACAACTATTACACCGACATGATCTCGAGTGCCTCGATCGATGTGCTCCTGTCGGCAAGTCCATACAAAGAGACACGCGTGCAGCACTCCGCTTCGATCGAGTACCTGCACAACAAGACGACCTACAGCGCGACTTTCATTCACAGCCGCGAGCCGGACTACATCGCCAACACCAGCATCTTCAGCCTGAGCCAGGACATGTTCGGCGACCTCACCACGGTCACGATGAGCTACTCGCGGGGCTGGGATCAGGTGTTCCGCGACATCAAGCTCTCCGACGGCGCGATCGTCAACGACCCGACCTTCGCCCAGCGGGCTGATCACCGCACCTATGGAGTCGGGATTACGCAGATCCTGACCCGCAATCTCATCCTGAGTCTTAATTACCAGGCCCTGACCGATCAGGGTTATCTGCAAAGTCCTTATCGCGAGGTGCTCTATCTTGACCCGACGCAGCCGAAGGGCTACGGCACCGCGAGCCAGGTCTATCCGGGCACCCACACGAGCAATGCCGCCGCCGTCGAACTGAAGTATTACCTGCCCTACCGCGCTGCACTTGATGGCTCATACCGTTACTACACGGATACCTGGGGGATCGTCGCGCACACTTTGCAACTGGGCTACACCCAGCCGTGGAAGCACTGGATCTTTGACGGCAGCGTGCGCTACTACAAGCAGAACGCTGCGAGTTTCTTCAGCGATCTGTTCCCGCGCGCTGATGCGCAGAACTTCATGGCGCGCGACCGGGAGCTGGCCGCCTTCACAAGCTACACCCTGGGCGTCGGCGCGGCCTACGATTTCCAGATTCCGCGCGTGCCGTGGATTCAGAAGAACACGCTCAATCTGCGTTACAACCACTTGATGATCGACTATTCCGACTATCGCAATGCGCTGCTGATCAATCCGCAGGCGGGCGTTTTCGCGGGAGAAGAGCCGCTCTATCGCCTCGACGCCAATATCATTCAGCTCTTCTACTCCCTGTACTTCTGACTTTGTTGCCGCGACTGAGTTAAGCTTGTGCGACCGCTTGCGCCGCAGCGTCTATCGACGTCGGCGAAAGGCGACAAACATTAGGGGATTCCAGGATGCGCAACCGCGTCACTCTCATCAGCCTGCTTGCAGGCATTGCTCTCACTGTAAGCGTCACTCAACTGCATGCCCAGGCGGCACGCGAAGAAGGCCACCTGCTGCTGGCCACTCAGGTATTGGAGGAACTCTCAGCATCCCCCGATACGTTTATTCCGGACCGTCTCATGCAGCGTGCCTACGGCATCGCAGTCGTACCCGACGTCACAAAGGTCGCCTTTATTGCGGGCGGCCGGCGCGGCAAAGGGGTGTTGGTCACGCGCGACAAAAACGGCCGCTTCTCCAATCCGGTATTCATCGCCCTCACCGGCGGCAGCTTCGGCTGGCAATACGGTGTTGAGTCGACCGATATCGTTCTCGTCTTCACCACACGCACCGGCATCGAGGGAATCACGGGCGGCAAGGTAACGCTGGGCGGGGACGCATCGGTCGCGGCCGGCCCCGTGGGACGTCAGGCCTCGGTTGCCACGGACTCCAATTTTACCGCTGAGGTTTATTCGTACTCGAGAACCCGCGGTCTCTTCGCCGGTATCGCGCTCGACGGCACGGTCCTGTCGATCGATCGCGGTGCCAACGCGCTTTTTTATAAGAAATCGGGCGTCACCGCGTCCGAGATTATGGATGGCGACGTGAAGACCACCGACAGCACCGCGCAGCGGTTCCTCGCGGCCGTTTCCGCCAGCACCGGCGGCACGTCATCGCCTGCGTCCGCGCCTGCGGCTGGAGCCGCCGCGGCACCGCCACCGCCGCCACCGCCCGCCGCGGGTGACACGAAGAGCTTCCCGATGGCCGATCCGCAGCCGGGAACGGAGCCTAAGTAGGCTTCGCGCCGGCGCCATCCGTGGCGCCGCGTTGGCTGCATGAGTTCACGGGCGGCATTGATGCTGCGCCGATGCTCGCGCAGCAGGGCCGCAAGCGTGATAGCGCGGCTTTATCTCACACGCCGGACCGATATTGCGGCGCGATACGCCGGCCGAAGGCAAGCCCCCAATCGCTGCGCTGTGGCGATGCGCTCGCAGCTTGGCGCGGCTGGGTTACTTATCGGTCGTCTTATCGGCGATATCTGCGGCCTTCTCGCGCGCCTTGTCGACCTGGTCCTGGATCTTGTCACCGGTCGGCTCTTCGCCGCCGTTCTTTACGGTATCGATCATGTGATCGACCTTTTCGCCCGTCCGCTCGACAGGTCCCTTCCGCGCACACGCTGCGAGCCCCAAAGCCAGGCTGCATATGATGATGGCCAACGTCTTTCCACGGTTCATGATTAAGCCTTTTGGGTCAGCTATTTGAGTGTGCCATCCATCCCTTGCTCGCGACCGCGGGATTTGGCGAAGCACCCTTAGTCGCCCGGAAATTGAAACTCCACCTCAATATTAAGGTCCGCGAGCCGGCGTGACACTGTGCTGCTGAGCGTCAGAACAGCATTGGCGACGGGCGCGATCTCAATCAGCAAGGATATCTCGCCCCCGTCTGCCTGCAGACCACTGAGAAAATCGCGGTGGCGAGCGAGCTGCAGAAGCTGCTGCCCAACGAAGGTCTCCAACGGCAATGTAGCCGTTCCGACCATTTGTCCCTGCAAGAGCGCGGACCAGTAAGAATCCCGATACTGCCCGCCAAGCGTCGCGCCGCTCTGCGAACGCCGCGGGTCACCGGCTTTCCAGCTGTGGGCAGGCTCGAGTTTCAGCGTTTCAGTCAGAATCGCCGGATCGATCGTAGGGTGCCGCGCCCGCAACGACACCGCATAAGTATAAGCGCTGCTCGCTACAAATTTACTGGGGTTGCGTGAACCCATCACCGCGGTACTCCCATTGTCGACTCGGTTCCTGGAGATACAACTTTACCGCCAACCTGGCGCAAGCTGGGCCTGACGATCGTTGCTCACCGCTCGCAAACCTTCTCGGCTGAAGGCTCAACAGGTCGAGGATTCTCGGCTTGCCTCGACATCGCATGTTCCAAGAACTTCAAGGACCGCGCTGCGGCTCGGGCCCACTCTTGCTGCGCCCCATTCCAAGCCAGCGATCGCTGCCGGGCAGCTGCGCGCGCAATTGCGCATTATAGCGAATCTGAGCCACCGCCATATCAAGGGTGCTCCTGTCCGTGGCCGCAAAGTGCCCCGCAGCGAAGCTATTCAGGACCGTGATCATATTTGGATCGCTGCTGCCGGTGGCGAGCCGCGGCACGAACTGGGAGCGGCTGTCAGATTCGAGCATGGGGGCGATGGCGTTCCAATGCGCGATCGTGAAGTTCGCGGCAAGCTCAGGGTAATTGTTCGCAACCGCGGTGATTATGAACGGGCGCAGCGTGACCGGAGCCTCCTCGGTCAGCGCAAGCTCAAGCGCGCGCTTGGCAAGGTCGGCGTCCTGTGATTCGCCCAACAGCCCGTAGTACCCCTGTCGCTCAAGCTCAATCGTGGCTCCGCGGGCGAGCCCGTGGAGCCGGTCCCACGTCGCACGGTCGGCGTTCTGCGCGACGACCCCCAGCACGATAGTGCGCTCGGCCGCGGGCAGCGCCGCGGGGGCGGCAAGAAACCGGGCGAAACGCTGGCGCGCTTGTGTGACCACGCCCGGGTCGCCGAAGCGACCCATCGCTTCGAGCACCGCGGCACGCAGAATCCCAAGATTGTTGGCCTCATCCGGGCGCGCGTCCCAGCCCGTGCGTGACAGTGGCTTGCGCAGCAGAGCACGTGCGTAGACGCGAAACGCATCGCGACTGACGCCGTCCGTGAACAACCTGTCGACGCTCACGAGCGGCCCGGTAAGAGCGCTCCACACAAGTGGATCCGCGTCTGTCGGCAGCTGCGCTGCCAGATTCAGGAATTGCGACAGCGGCGCCCGGCCGACATAGTCGAGCGCCAACGCGTCGTTCAGCAGACCGAGCTGGTCTTCGGCGGCAAGCTCGGCGTAATGCTGCGCAAGGGTTGCGAAGTATGCAGGCTCGTAGTGGCTGCGAAAATAGCCACTTTGGCCGACATTGAGCAAGGCCGGACCACAGCCGGGCAGCGTCACTCGATTGGGAGCCGAGCCCGACACGATCAGATTTGTGACAGACGCGTTACCGAGCACCTGCAAGGCAACCGGCACGTGCCAGCTCTGCGCACCCTCCTGTGTCGCATCATCATCGATCAGGAAGCGTTGTTGCGACAGCGCTAGCGACAGCCGCCCGGCATCGCAGCGCTCCTCCTGCACCGAGATCAATGGCACGCCGGCGCGCAGGGTAAAATCGTGCGCAATGCTCGTGATCTTCTTCGGGCTGACGCTGTCAATCTCCTGCCACAAATCATCGGTGATCGTATTGGCGTAGGCGTGATCCTGCATGTAGCGGCGCACGCCGGCACGAAATGCATCTTCGCCCACGTACGCCTCGAGCATGCGGATAACCGCCGCGCCCTTAAGGTAAGTAATGTCGTCAAAAACGGCGTTCGCCTGCTGGACATCCTTGACCGGTGTGACAATCGGATGGGTGCCTTTACCGGCATCGATGCGCATCGCCTGGTCGACCGAAGTCTGGTTCTGCAGCCAAAGCCGCCACTGCGGATTGAAATGGTCTGTCGCCTTCACCTCCATCCAAGAGGCAAAGCCCTCGTTCAGCCACAGATCGTCCCACCACGCCATCGTCACGAGATCCCCAAACCATTGATGCGCCATTTCGTGCGCAACGGTGATGGCGACGTTTTGGCGATCCGCCTGCGTCGACAGATTCGCATCGGTGAGGATGGCGCGCTCAAAATAGAAAATCGCGCCCCAGTTTTCCATAGCGCTGAAAAATTGACTGGAGCCGGGCGCTGCAACCAGATCCAACTTCGGCAGAGGAAAGGGCGTGCCGAAATAATCGTTGTAATAGGGCAACAGCTGCGCCGCGGTATCCAAAGCAAAACGGCCGCGTTCCGCATCGCCGCGCTTCACGACGACGCCGACGTCGACGTCGCCCACGAGCCGGTGCACGCGCTCGAAGTCGCCCGCCGCATAAAAGAGGAGATAGCTACTCATCCTCGGAGTCTCGCCAAAGCGTACGCGCTTACGGCCCGCGCCCAGTTCCTCAACGCTCTGAATGGGCATGTTCGAGACGGCCATCTGGTCGGCGGGAAGCGTCGTGGTCAGCGCAAACGTCGCCTTGCGATCCGGTTCATCCCAGCAGGGAACGAAGCGGCGCGCATCAGAGTTCTCGAATTGGGTGAACAACGCCCGCCTGCGTTTACGGCCGGCAACATCGTACTCGAGGGCAAATAACCCCGAGGCCTGCAGATAGATCCTGCCCCGGTAATCGATGGATAAAACATAGCTTCCCGGCGCGATCGGGGTCCCGAATTCAAACGTCGCGGTCTGCTCCTGCAAATCAAGCGTCACCTTCGGCACCTCCGAACGTCCCGATAGCGTGACCCGCTTGAAGGTCAAATCCGCCGCGTTCAGCACGATGCTGCGGGTTGGGCGCAGCACCTCGATGTCGATGCGCGCAGTCCCGGTAAATGAGAGCCGCACGGCATCCGTGCTGATGTCGATAGCGTAATGCTTGGGGATGACCTCACGAGGTAACACGACGCGATCAACCGACGGCGGCGCACCCTGAGCGTCAACGGGCTGAGCGCCTAGGAGCGCCGCCACGATAAGCAGCGCGAGAATTCCGATCGGAGGAAATCTCATGACGGGGGCAACAACGCAGCGGCTCTGCCCGGTGGCAGGGCCGAGCGAAGACATTGCGTTTCGTAGCGCGCTTGAGTCATGCCGGCAGACTGCGTTGCGCGGAATGCCATGCGGCGAGCAGCGGTGCCTCCTGCGCAGGATCGATGCCCGCTTTAAGCGCAGCGCGCTCGGACTCGGGGCGCTCAAGGTGCCACGCGAGCGTATCGCGGACCGTCTCGTTGATGGGCCTGATTTTAAGACCGGCGCGCAGCGCGCGCGCCGCGCTGATCCTGGGAAATCCCGCATTATCGGCCGTCAGTTCGGACCAAATCGGCATGGCAGTGCCGAGCGCGACGCCGTGCTGTTTCATGAATGCCGCACTCACCCACACCGGCTTCGGCGGCGTGCCTGGCTTTGCGAGCGAATTGGCGCAGCTGACACTTGCGGCAAGCAGATCGCCGATTGTGAACTGGCCGGCCGGGGAGACGACGTTGAATGTGCCGCTGACATTCTGTTCGATCAGATCGAGGCACAGCTGCGCAAGGTCGCGCACGTCCACGAATTGAATCGGATCTTGCGCTCCCCCCGGGGCAATCATCTCGGCGCCGCGGGCCGCGCGTGCAGGCCAGTAGGTGAAGCGGTCTGTGTTGTCATGCGGTCCGACGATGTATCCGGGACGCAAGATGAGGACGCGCCCGGGCATTGCAGCCTCGGCAGCCTTCTCGCATAGCGCCTTCAGTGGACCATACGTCTGCGCGTCAACTTTTTCGGTGTTTTCATCGGCGAGCTTACCCACAGGCGCGTCTTCATCCGGAGGGGTTGCGAAGCTTGCGTAGACGGATCCTGTTGACACGAACAGGTATTGCCGCACCATTGGCGCGAGCAACTGCGCCGACAAACGCACGTGGCGCGGCACGAACCCCGAATTATCGATCACGGCGTCCCAGCTGCGGCCTTGCAGCGCACTTAACTGTGCGTCGCGGTTGCCTTTGAGCTTTTCAACGTCCGAGAACAGCTGTGGCTCGGTTTCGCCGCGATTGAACAAGGTGACGGTGTGGCCGCGCCGCAGGGCGAACTCCGTCATGTGCACACCGATGAATCGCGTGCCGCCGAGAATAAGTATACGCAAAACCTCTCGCCCCCTCGCCCCAACTGATCGTGCTGCGCTCATCTGAGCCGGCAGCATCTCCACACCAGCATTAAAGCTACATCAGTAGCATCTCAAACTCGGGCCTCAGCGGCCGCGGCCACATTTTGCGGAAACAGGTAGCGCCGCGCCGCCTCATCCATCTCGGTCTTAAATGCATGGCGGTCTTTCAGAGCATTGGCACGCACGGCCGCCGGGCGTGCACTGATCTCATCAAACAGGCGCTTCAGGTTCGGCAATTTCATCCAGATGTCATCGCCGAGCACGAACGGCACAGCGCGTGCCCAACCCCAAACGGCCATGTCAACAATGGCGTAGGCGTCACCGAGCATGAAGTGACGCGTGGCGAGCCGCGCATCGAGAATTGAATAGTGACGCCGCGCCTCGAACATATAGCGGTTCACGGCATAGTCGAGGCCTGCGGGCGCGAAATGCTTGAAGTGCACCGCTTGCCCCGAGTAAGGTCCGACGCCGCTTGCCACGAACATCAGCCACGAAAGCAGCTCGCCGCGCGCGGCCGGCGTGTTCGCCGGCAGGAACTTGCCCGTCTTCTCCGCAAGGTAGAGGAGAATCGCATTGCTATCGAACAGTACTGCCTCACCGTCGATAAGCGCCGGAACCTTCGCATTTGGATTGATCGCCAGGAATTCCGGAGTGAATTGCTCGCCTTTGCGGGTATCGATGGGTACGAGCTCGTACGGCAGCGCGGCTTCTTCTAGAAACAGCGCAACCTTTGCCGGATTCGGCGCAGGGGAATAAAAAAACTTTAACATTGAAAATCTCCGAACGCGCAAGCCCCATGTTTTAGCACAGTTTCAGCGCTTGCGATCCGCATCGAGCTGCACCGCGGCATCGATTACCATTGCAGGATGGAACGTGACGGCCGATGATGCGTTGTGTCGGAGTACCCGGGTGCCGAAGGCGGCCGGGCGACTCGATCCGTTATTAACGAGGTGCCATCATGAAACGCGGTTTTGTGCTCTTATCCCTGAGCGCGCTCGCGCTCGCTTCGGCCTGCTCACGCCAGGAAGCGGCGGCGCCACCTGCTGACACTGCGCCCAGCTCGCAGAACTCCATGCAATCGGCCGCCCCGGCACCGGACTCCGCTACGCCGCCGGCGGATCAGAGTGCGGCTCCTGCCGCGCCGGACGCCTCGGCGACGCCGCCGACTACGCCGCCCGCCAGCACGGATTCGTCCGCGCCGCCGAAGCAGTAATTCCCGGACCGGATCGACGCCGGTGATCTTAAGATCACCGGCGTCGGTTCGCCCGCCGGACGAACCAGGGTTCTGCCCCGATCGCGCTGCGGCACGCGCGATCCCTAGTGCATTGAATACTATGGATTTTTCAGGGCTCGTTGAGTCCTGGAGAACTATGGCGTCGGAGTACGGTAGCGGCATGCAGCCGCGCCGGTTTCGCTTCACATTCCGGTCTTCCGGGCTTCGGATCTTTGACGTAAGCCATTGACCATAAAGGGATTATCAAAATAGTGCCCGTCGTTTTCACGCTCCGTCACCGGCTCATGGAGGAATCATGACGATCAAGGCCGTTTTCTGGTCGATCGTGAGAGGCGCCTCGTTAATCCTGGCAATCAGCGCATTGGCCGAGTTGAACAGCGCCGTGTGGTCAGACGATGCAACCGGTTCGCAACCGGGCTCCACAATGACGCCGTCGCTCGATTCGACTCGCAACTTGAGCGAATGAGTCTGGATCGCTCAAGCACCGGGTGGCATTCGCGCATAGGCATTGAAGGCCCCCGCCGGCGATAACAGCGTCTGGCGCACCTCGCCACGCCGTTCACTTGCCAGGTCTCAATACCGGCATTTGCCTGGCGCGCGAGAAAATAAATTCTGCAAGACTAGGCCGCCCATCCCGGGTCAAAGGCAACTCCCCGAATCGCGCCCATGCCACTTCTGAAGGTCATTGTCCTCGCCATTGTGCAAGGCCTCGCGGAACTATTGCCGGTATCCAGTTCCGCACACGTCATCGTCGCTGAAAAACTCATGGGGCTAGACCCGTCGGACCCAGCAATGACGTTGCTGTTGGTGATGCTGCACACGGGCACGATGTTCGCGGTCATCGTGTACTTCTGGCGCCAATGGAACGATACGTTCTTTAAGAATACTGCGGCATTCAAGAAATTCGCCGTGCTTGTCATCCTTGCCACCGCATTAACGCTGATAGTCGGCGAGCTGATTATCAAAATAATCGAGAGGACTGTTTTTGCCGGATTGCCGAAGGCTCAGATCGAGGATCTGTTCGGTCATCTGGAGATCATTGCACCGGCCCTCGCTGCCGCGGGCGTCCTCATTCTCATCGCAGGGATTCTTGAGAGGCGCAAGCCTGCGCTAAGCGCCGACACGGGTGAGATGAACGCAAAACAGGCGGGCATCATCGGGGCCATACAGGGCGTGTGCCTGCCATTGCGGGGGTTTTCCAGGTCCGGAGCGACGATCTCCGTCGGCATGTTGGCCGGAGTTGCCAAGGTACGCGCGGAATCCTTCAGCTTCGCGCTGGCAGTGGTGCTCACTCCTGCGGTCGTGGTGCGTGAACTTTTGCGGCTGATCCATGCAGAACAAGCGCAACAGGCCAGCCACCTTGCCGCCGCGATCCTTCCAAGCGTGCTCGGCGCGGTGTTCGCGTTTCTCGCCGGACTCCTCGCTTTGCGATGGCTCAGCCGATGGCTTGAGGGCGGGCGCTGGTATCTCTTTGGGATCTACTGCCTGGTTGCGGCCGCGACAGTAGCAGCGTTACACACCATGGGTTACTGACAGCCGACCGTCGCGCATTCGCAAAGTGAGCGATGCCCGCGGCGGCGCGCAGCGCGCTGGCTTGCGCTAAAGTGCGCTGCCTCAGCGGCGACTCCAATTGACAACGTGCTGCTGCTGTACACCCAGGCCCGTCGCGCCAAGGCGCACCACATCACCGCTCTTGAGAAAGACGGGCACGGGCTTCATGCCCGTTCCGACACCAGGGGGCGTGCCCGTGGTGATGATGTCACCAGGCTCGAGCGTCATAAATCGGCTCACGTAGGAAACGAGCACGGCGACACCGAAGATCATCGTGCGCGTATTGCCGGTCTGACGCCGCGCGCCGTTGACCTCCAGCCACAGATCGATATTTTGCGGATCGCCCAGCTCATCCGCTGTCACGAGCCACGGTCCCACGGGTCCGAAGCTGTCGCAGCCCTTGCCTTTGTCCCAAGTCCCGCCGCGCTCGAGTTGGTATTCGCGCTCGGAAACATCATTGACCAGGCAGTAGCCCGCCACATAATCGAGCGCCTGCGCCTCCTCGACATAGCGGGCCGTGCGGCCGATGACGACGCCCAGTTCGACCTCCCAGTCAGTCTTACGCGAGTCCTTGGGCAGCATGACATCGTCATCCGGCCCGCTCAGACAGCTGATCGCCTTCGTAAAGATGACGGGCTCAGCGGGTATGGGCTGCTTCGCTTCGGCAGCGTGGTCAGCGTAGTTCAATCCGATCGCGATGAACTTGCGTACACCGGTGATCGGCACGCCTAAGCGGGGTTTTCCCGCGACGGCAGGCAGGCTTGCCGGGTCAAGTGCGGCGATGCGCGCGAGCGCCGCGCGGCTGAGGTGCTCCGGTGCCCAGTCGTCGATGATGGCGGACAAACTGCGGATTACGCCGTTCGCATCCAGAAGTCCGGGTTTCTCGTTATGAACCGCGCCAAATCGCAACAGTTTCATCGGTGGCTCACCGCTCGGATGGCACCATCATTCAAGCTCGCCGGCGCGTGCATCAGCAAAGTGTTCTGCATTACTGCTCCCAGGTAAATATCGTGGCGCCACGTGTGCCCTCGCCAAGACGCGAAGCGCTCATCGCGCGTCAATCTTTATGCATGGCCAAGTTCCATCGTCCCGCGGCACACGCCCACCCGACGCACGCACTTCTGCAGCGGTGAATGCGCCGCCTGGCGGATCTGTGCCAATCACAGAATCACCTGCACGCTTCAGGCTCGCGCTGTCGCACGTTGCATCGCCGGACGCGCCGAGCAGCGCTCCAAATAGGCCGCCAGCACCGGCTCATCGCCCAAAATCTTGAACATACTCAGAAAATATACCGCTGAGCCGAGCATCACGTCCGCCGCGCAAAAGCGCTCGCCAAGTATCCATGGCCCCTTCTGCAAACCACTGCGCAAAGCCGCGAGCATCGAATCATAATCGCCCCAGCCGTGAGCTGAACGACTGGGCGGAATCTTCGAGAACTTCTCCATCATTGCGGGCTCAATATTGGAATTGGTAAACATGAGCCACTGCAGATATGCGCCGCGATTCGGGTCGCCGATCGCCGGCGCCAGACCCGCCTGCGGATACTGATCCGCGACGTAAGCGCAAATGGCGCCGGAATCGTTGATCCGCACCGCGCCATCGACGAGGGCGGGCACTTTGCCAAGCGGACTTGCTTCCCGGAATGCTGGGTCAGACTTCGCCGTCTCGTCCCGAATATCGATGCGCACCAGTTCAAATGGCACGCCGGCCTCTTCGAGCATCCACAACGCGCGCACGGCGCGTGTTTTCGGGCACCAATACAGTTTCATCAGCATCGCCCCTGGGAATTCGCAGCGTGTTGTCGTTATTCTCTACGTATAGTTTCACATCGCGGTTTGATCGGCAATTCGCCGCTCATGCCGCCGGTGGCGGCTGCCGCTCGAAGCGCGGAACATTCTCATGGAAGTGTGCCCAACTGGGGGCCTCCGACGTCCAAATTGTAAGGGCGGGCCTTAGAATCTCGCGGTCATCGAGCGTGCCGCTGCGTACAAAGATCAAGTGCGGACGAACCTCCGCCTCGCTGAATAAATGCGTTCCGCACACCGGACAGAATCTTCGATGCATCGCGTTGCCACTTTCGGCGACGCTCGGATAGTCGCGCGTTTCGCCCGTGATCGTAATGGCATTGCTTGGAAAGCAGCTGTTCACCGTGCCGCTGCCAGCGCCGATGAACTGACACAGGCGGCACCAGCAAACGCGAGTAACGATAGGCGCGGCGCTAATTTGATAGCGCACCGACCTGCACAGGCAGCCACCGGAGATTTCCATTGCTTTACTCTATGAATCGTTTGTGGGAATCAACTGCGACCGCAACGCCGCGGACACACGATTTCCATGCGATCATGTCAGAACAGGCAAAGACGCTGCAATAGCGCGGGCAAACGAGCGGAATCGCGACCACTGGCTGGTCAACTAAGGATGTGGGCGTTAGCTGTGCTGCTCACCGCGATGCATCCGCTGCGCATAGATTCGCGACGCCTTTTCTTTGACCAGCGCAATGCGCGGCACTCCAGCTGTCGGCCAAGGGCGACATCCTGTCCAGACTCTGCGTGCTGCTGAAATCGAGGCCGGGTGCAAGCAGCATGCTGCGAAGACCAGTGCGCCAAGACCAAAAACGCGCAATAATGAACACGCCGTCGGTCTACATGGCGACGTATGTCCTAGCACGGCGGGCTTACGAGCGCGGCATTGCGTGCGGTACCGCACCAAGCAAGACTGGCGCGCGTGGGGGAAAAGAGCCGCTCACGAGTTAGCGTGGGTTCGGGCGAGTTCGAATGTTGGAGTAAGTTTGCATGCGATATACCGCTATTCCGCTCGTGCTGCTGATGGCCGGATGCACTGCGCAAGTTGCGCCACCGGCGGAGCCGCCACCGGCTGCAGCTGCCGCGCCTGCTCCAGCTGCCGCACCCGCTGTGGCTGCAACGGCCGAAGCGCCACCTCCGGCGCCAGAACCCGAAACGTCAACCTACACACCGCCTCCACCGCCGCCGGTTGTGAGTGAGTACATTGACCCCCCGCTTTCCGAGCCCCAGCCGATCGCGGTCAGCTGGGCTCCGCCTCCCATGCTGGTTGAGCCCCCGCCACCGCCGCCGTTTGAAAGCGCGGTCTGGGTGGGCGGCTACTGGGTGTGGCAAGGGAACTGGGTCTGGGCAAGCGGCCGTTGGGTATCGCCGCCACGTCCCAGCTACGGATGGGTGAATCCATACTACGAGAACCGTGGCGGCGTGGTGATCTTCATCGGCGGCCATTGGTCGCCGCCGGGCGTTGCATTTGTGCCGCCCCCGCCGGGAATGCGGCTGTCGCTCGAGATTGCGTTGCCTGGTGTTGTTGTCGGGCCGCCGCCGATGGGACCGGAAGGTATATTTGTACCAGCGCCGCCCGGCTCGAGGTTCGGGATCATCATTCCTGCGCCGTTCGGTACGGCGCCTGCGGTAGTGACGAGCGCCCCGCCGGTTGTGGCGGTCGGCATGCGAATAAACGTCAATAACACGAACAACACGACGATCAATAGCCGAACTACCAATACCACCAACGTCACAAACATTACGAATGTCACCAATGTGACGATTGTCGCGCCCGCCAGCGCCACCGCAAGTGGCAGGGCGGTCAATGCAACAGTGCCGGCGCAGGCGCATCTCGCCGCGGCACTCGCGCCTGTCGTTAAGGCGCAGGCCCCGAAACCCGCCTCGTCCAAGGCGGTTCCGGCCTTCGTGCATGGACGCGCTCCGCCTCCCCTTCCACCGGCACAGCCGGTCAAGGTCGAAGCTACCGCTGGGGCCCGTGCACCGGAGGAAGCTCATGCGCCAGCGGCGAAACCGAGCCCGCCGCCTCCGGCACATGCCGCCGTTCCGGCCGCGAAGTCCAAAGCTGCGCCACCTGCAGTTGCTGCGCACCCGAAACCGAGCCCCGAGAAGCCCAAGCCTGCGGCGCCTGCCGAAAAGCCAAAACCCGTGGCACCTGCTGAAAAGCCCAAGCCCGTGACGGCGGAAAAGCCGAAACCGGCGGGCGCCGCGAAACCCGCTTCAACGACAAAGGCACCGGCTAAGCCGAGCACAGCCGAGGAAACTGCGAAGACCAAGCCCGGCGCCAAGCCCAAACCCGACCACCCGAAGAAGCCGGGCGAGAAGGACACGAAGCCGGATCAGGATTAAAGCGGACGGCTCAGCGGTTAACGACCGGGATCGGGCCATCCGGCGCGATGTCAGCGGGCGCCGGGTTGCAAGTCACGACTCGACTGCAACCAGAAAGCCCGAGCCCCGACACACGTGCGGGCTCGGGCCATCTTGGCAACCCTTACTTCCTGATTGGGGGCAAGCTTGCGCTGATTGACGACACGTTATCCACGCCCGCGATCTTGCAGATCGGGTGGGAGAAGTCATTCGCCAGGCTCGGCACCGGAACCAATCCCATGTAGTTGATATTGTCATCGCCAGCGACGCTCACGCCGCCCGGTACAAAATCCAGAAGCAAGCTGTGACGGGTGCGCCAGGAAATGTTGTGGTCCGCGCAGGAAGTATCCCCGCTTACACCAACAGCGCCAATTAACACCTTCTTCGAGTTGTACAGCGCAAGTCCGCCGCCAAAAACGTTCACACCGCCGATCCGTTCACCGACCATTGGATCGTTCCACTGCCCGAAATCCGCAGCCGGGCCCTGGTACGCAACGCGCGTTGAAACCGGATTGCTGAACTGCAGTCCGAATAGCGTCCCGCCCGGTTGCACCGCGGCATAAAGATCCGCAGTGGACAGCGCGAGCCCGGGCAAACTAAACGCATTAGCCGTATTGGCCTTCTGCGCGGAAATGGCGCGGCTGCCCGGCCACTGTGATCCGCGATTTGTGCCGGTGAACGCGACCGCGCAGACGATACCGTCGCGGTTGACGACGGTTCCCCACATGTCGAGGTTGAAACCGCCGTTTGATTGATGGCGCGCCGATTCGAGTGCGGTCTGCAGTTCCTCGTGGCTCGGAAGTCCCGCGCATACACCGCTTTGGGCGCCACCATTCGAAGCAGATGACTCAGTTTCCGTCGCAGTAGCCGCTGTCGTAAGAAATATCGGACCCGCCGTAATTAGAAACGCAATAGCTCCACTGAATGAACGTTGCATTGGTCTTTCCCTCTTTTTTGTTTGCTGGATGTTAGGGAGGCACATTTTTTATGACAGACATCGCGCGCCCCCGCGCGAGGTTAATACCATCCGCACTCGGTTATGGCAACTGCGCGCTATCGCGCATAGGCGCTCGTGGAAAATGGATTTGACATAAATGCGCCGCGCCGCAGCATTGGCGCGGCGCGGGCGCCGCGGCATCTCTTGCAACCTCCTGAAAAGGGACGCTCAAATTGAAACGTCGCCGGGGGTGAATCGTGCGTTCAACCGCTGTGACGAGCGCCTTACCTTGAATCGCTACCGGCGGTGTGCGAGTCGCGACCCAGCCTCGTACGCGCGAACCATTCACTGCGGCTCTGCCCCCAAACATCGGCTTGTTCGGATTCATATGGGGCCGGCATGCGGACTCGGCCACGATTTTGCGAACCGAGTCTTTTTGCCACCGCCTGTGAGGCGAGATTGTCGGCTGCAATTAGATGGATGACTTCAACCCAATCGAGCGTTGCGAAGACCCAGTCGATCGCCGCGGTCGCACCTTCGGTCGCGTAGCCCTTGCCCCAGCAATCCCTTACCAACCCCCAGCCGACTTCGGTCCCGGGCCAGCCCTCCGGCATCCACGGGCCTAGTCTTCCGATCCAGCGACCGGTCGACTTCTCAATCACCGAGAACATTGCAAAGCCCTGCAGATTCCAAGCGCCTGCCATTGTCATCAAGCCGCGCCAGGCAAGCGCGCGTGGCTGCACTCCGCCAATAAAGCGCGCCGCCTCGGCGTCGCTCATGAGCCCCGCCCATGCGTCAAGGTCTTCCAGGCGCGGCGGCCGCAGCACGAGCCGCTCGGTCTCGATCCGTATCAGGTCCACAATCATATGTACGACCTTTGCGTGAGAATAAAAACGGGCGCGTTGAGATCGGCCGACCGGTCGTTGGCGCCAAAGCCGGCTGCAAAAGTTATCGGGCGCGCCATCGCGTGCACTCGACAGTCGTCTTATTCATCTCGAACCGCTATATGGAATGCGTAACATCAATGTGACCGGTCCAACGTCACAGAGATGCAAAGATCCGCCAAAACGCAGCGGCCGCTGCTGACAGGTTGGCGCTCCAGTCGCCCGCCGCCGCGTGATCCGCACCATCGGTGATGTATTTGGCACAAGCGAAGCGCGCTCCTTCGAGCCGGCAGACTTTGGCGTACGCGTACGCTTCCATGTCCACGACATCGCAATGCAAGACACTCTCCCCGGTCGCGAACGAATCGCCGCTGCCGCACAAGCCGTGGGGAAGCGCCGAGAATACTGCGGGAAATTCCAGCTCCGCGGGAATGTCGTCGAAGGGCGTTTCCCCGTAAGCGAACCCGAGCGCGCGCACGTCCATGTCCCGCTGGACGAAGCGACAGCAGCTCACGAGCGTGCCGGTAACAAATCGATGGCTGCCGGCGGTACCAAAATTGATGATGAATGGAGGCGCAAGCTGCGCGTGCCGGTACGCCGCCAGGCGACGGGTCAGGGCGATCGCCGCATTCACCTTGCCAAGCCCCGTATAGAGTACCTGCACACCCTGACGCTCGAATACGCCCCGACCCTCCACCTCGAGCGCCATCACAATCAGCCGCGGCGGCAGCGCGGCCGGGAGCCCGGAAGCTGTTTCAGACATAGTCGATGACGTAGCGCAGTTCGTGCTTATTCCAGATAAACGACGCCCCGGAGAGCTGCAGGTCGATGAGCGCTGCGAGAAAACAGACCTCGTAGCCTGCAAGGCCGCAAAGTTCAGCCGAGGCTTGCATGGTGCCGCCGGTTGCGAGCACATCGTCTACCAGCAACAGCCGACCAGCGCCGCGCTGCATCTCAAGCACGCCACTACCGTATTCGAGCGCATAACTGATGTCCACCACCGGCGGCGGCAATTTGCCCTGCTTGCGAATCAGCACAAAACCTTTGCCGCGCCGCGCGGCAAGTGCCGCGGCCAGGATGAACCCGCGAGATTCAATACCCGCAACGGCATCGATCCCGCGCCACTCTTGTGTGTCGAGCAGCTTCTCGAGCGCGTCGATCGTAGGCGAGAACATGTTGCGCAGCAGAGGCGTGATATCGCGAAACAGAATTCCGGGTCGCGGAAAATCGGGCACGTCGACGACATGGCGTTTAAGTTCGAGCATGGACGCTAGCTTAGCGCTTCACGGTGGCGCGCGACCACTGTGCCGCACATTAAACCTGCTGCCCCGTCGGCTTTTTGCGGTAGCGCGCCGCGAGCAGCAGGGAATTAATTCCATCTACGCAGATGATTGGAAATCGCGGGCCTCGCGCAGTCAGGTGCCGTTTAAGATCGCGCCGGCCGCATTTGCCGGCAGGCACTGATAAAAAGGCGCCGATCTTTTTCCGACTCAATCTCCGTCCCCAATTGCACGATCAGCTGTTCCATTCCTTGAGCCCGGATTGCTGCGCGTCTCACCAAATGTCTGGCAACGGGGCCGACGAAGTCCGCAAGACGCGCCTCGATCTGCTGCAGCTCGGCGGCATCCACCGCGTGACTGACGGGCGCAGAATGCCCCGTCTGCGCTGACAATGACGCCGTCCCGGGTGCTTCGGTTTCGGGCATCGCGACGAACCGATCGTCGGCTAGAATAGCGGTCAAATACGTGCACAGCTGCGCGTAGTGCTGCTCACGCGGCTGCGGAAATGCATCCAGCCAGTGCTGCGTGCTTAAGAAATATTCAAGGCTTTTCGAGGGCAATACATCTTCGACGCGAAACGTCAGGATGCTTACACCGCGATGCACTGCCCGCTCCACCTCACGGCGCACCTGGGGGGAACTATTGGCGCTTGCCGAAAATACCAGCACCATCACTCGCGAAGCGGCAATGGCATCCACGATCTCCTCAGCCCAATCTGCGGCCGGAGTGATATCGCGCGGCGCGATCCAGCACCGAATCCCCATGGATTCCACGCGCGCGACGAGCTCGTGCGCCGAATCATGATCCGACTGCGAGTAACTGACAAAGACTTCGCGCCGTGTCACTTTCAGGGCTCGAGCAACTTCAGGGCCTTGTCGAGACTGATCCGCATGCGGTTAAAGGAGTGCCCGAGGGCCGCTATTTCCGCCCCCCCATTCACAGGAAATTGCGGCGCGCTTGCGTCACCCGTGCTCAAGCGATCCGCAATTAGCGCCATGCGTCGCACGGGCCGGATAACGAGCACGTAGAGCACCCCGTTGACGACCACCAGGAGCGCCACAAATACGGCGGTCAGCGACGTCAGAAACGCGCGAAACGCGCTTCTGGCGCTGGCCTCCGCGTTCGCGATTGGTACCGACACGACCTGCGCGCCGATCACTTCGTTAACCTGCCAGCCAAATCCGTTGCCGGTGCCGTAGCGCGCGATCACGCTGTGCGGGGCGACCGCGGGTAAACTGTGGCAAGACAGGCAGCCGGTTTCAACGTGAATTGGCCTTGCGAGATACAACGAGCGACCCATGGGCGTATCCCGCTCACCGACGAATTCATGTTGGCCGGCATCGTTCCTGAATCGTTGAATGATGTCCGCCTCCCAATCAGTGGCGCGATCTCGCGGGTTGGTCGGATTCAGCGTCGCTTCCTTGTAAGAATATTGCGGGTGCGCAGCGTGTAGCTTCAAGAAGTTTTGCGTGGCCGCATAAAACGGCACACTCTGCGGAAGAAATTCGTTCTGCATCTGAGCGTTCAGCAACGGCAGGATCTCACTCTCGGTGTAATCGCGTATGGCAAGCGCGCTGTCCATCATGAGTCCGGCCTCGGTGACAATTTCGCGCTTGGCGTTTTCCTGCAGCACCTGATGACACGCAAATCCGGTAATCAAGGCGCCCAGTACAAATATCGCGCCGAGGGCAAGATTGATTCGAATCAGCAGATTCACGTATTTCTCGCACGCAACGAGCGGATGGTCATTTAACACCCACCGAATTCATACCAGCGTTGCAATCGCCGGACAGGATGATAACCGCTCACTTCGGATCCTTATGCTTGCGGATGCTGTTCCAGACGGCTACATCCCACGCATTGTGGATGCCTACAAAGAGCAGCAGCATTGAAGCCGCAGCGAAACCGTACAGGCTCGGTTCCGGGCGGTTCCAGATGAGAACAGCCCCTATGGCTAAAGCAGCATATGCAACTAGCGGCAATATCACATTGCAGAGCCAGTCCTCCCCCACCGGAACGTATTCGCCACTGATGCCACGGATCTTCGCGCCGATGAATCCGGCGTACACGATGCCAGCCGCTCCCACGGCACCGAGTACCAGACTCACGCTCAACACAGTCTGATGCGGCATGCTCAGGAAGGCGGACATGGACAGTACCACGCTGAAGTGGACGATTGTCGGCGTGACAAAGGCGCGTAGACCGATCGGGTTTACTCGATGGGCATCCGCGCTCAGCGCAATGACTACAAAGGTAAGCCCGATAAGCCCTGCGGCGGAGGAGCCCGCAATAACGTAAAAGTTGTCCCATTCCGCCAGTCCCGCCAGGGCCATCGTACTATCTCCGACTCAATAGCTCCCGCCAGATAAAGCGCTGACGGCGCCGGTTCCGAATACTATCCCCCGCAAGACTGCGGCAAAGCCAGCGTCTTTGCGCCGTGGCTGTGTGCGAGAATACACCTCCCGCGATCTTGAATCTCTATCCGGGTTAATCATGCGCCACGCAAAGGAATTTCGATCACTGTTTAGCACCGCGTTGGTTGCCGTTTCGTCTTTCGCTGGGCCCACAATGTCGACTGGCCCGGCTGGGGACTCGCAATCCTTCGCGCCCGCCGATCGCTATCGCGAAGTGGATGGCGACGGCGGCGAGCTATCGCGCTCAAGTAAAGCTGGACGGCCACCGGGCGGCGAGGCGCACGCGCAGCTCAAAACGCAAGAAATCGCAAGCGTCGCAAAGAGCATAATCGGTGACCCAGCCATAAGCACCAAGAATGGACCCCATGCTGACGATGAGTCTTTTGTGTTCCCGTCCGATGGCAAGCCTGTTCGCGTGGCCGAGGCTCTCATGACGGCTGCAGCCTCCGCGGCGCCGGCGGGGACGACACTCCCCGCGCCGCCGATCGCCGCCCGTCATCCCTTTGATGTGCCGTCGCCCAACGGCGCACGTCGCGACGATTACTACTGGCTGCGCGACGACACCCGCCAGTCCAAGGCTGTCATTGACTACCTGCAAGCAGAAAACGCATACCGCGACGCCTTCATGGCGCCGACGGCCGACCTGCAAGAAAAGCTCTACGCCGAACTCGTGGCGCGCCTCAAACCGGACGATGCGTCAGTTCCGACGTTTGACCATGGCTACTGGTACTACACGCGGTTCGAACCCGGTCTCGATTATGCGATTTATGCGCGTCGCGAAGGATCCATGGCGGCGCCAGAGCAGGTTCTGCTCGATGGCAACGCAATGGCACAGGGCCATGAGTACTTTCAGGTCGGTGATGTCGAGGCGAGCCCTGACGGCAAGCTCCTCGCGTATACGGAAGATGACGTCGGACGCCGCCAATACACGCTGCGCATCAAGAATCTCGAAACCGGCGTCACCTTGGAAGATCGCGTTCCCAACGTCGAGGGCGAGTTCGTATGGGCGGCAGACAACCGCACATTAGTCTACGTTGAGAAGGACCCGGTGACGCTGTTGTCGGTGCGTGTTCGCAAGCACCACCTCGGCCTCGCCGCCTCGGAAGATCCACTGGTCTACGAGGAGAAGGACCACAGCTACTACATGGGGATCGGCAAGAGTCGATCGGAAAAGTACCTGTTCATCGATCTGCACAGCACGCAGCAGAGCGAATGCCGCTTCGCCGACGCCACCGATCCTGATCTGCATTTTCGTACCGTGCTAGCGCGCGAGGCAAATCTTGAGTACCACGTCGAGCACCTGGGTGACGACTTCATCATCCGCACCAACTGGCGCGCACCAAATTTTCGCATCATACGTACTCCGGTTGCGTCAAGCGCCGACAAGGGCACCTGGCAGGACGTGATCGCACCACGCGATGACGCATTCATTCAGGACTTCGAGGTTTCAAAGGATTATCTCGCCGTCAATGAGCGCTCCGGCGGCCTTCTGAAAATGCGCATCAAGGCCTGGCAAGGCGCGAGCGACGCGCTCATTGACGCTACTGAACCGGCGTACACGACAAGACTCGTGCACACCCCGGGGATCGACAGCCCCAACCTGCGCTATGTATACAGCTCCCTCGCGACACCACGCACCACCTACGACTATCAGTTGCGAACTGGCCAAAAAGAGATCAAGAAGGTCGACGCAGTGTTGGGCGGGTTTAACGCCGCCAACTACCGCACCGAATTTGTGCACGCGAAAGCGCGCGATGGCAAGCTTGTGCCGGTTTCGATCGTGCACCGCATCAACGTGCCGCTGAATGGGACTGCCCCGATTTACCAGTATGCGTATGGCTCATACGGCGCCTCTACCAATCCGGAGTTTCGTTCCGACTGGGTGAGCCTTCTCGATCGTGGTTTTGTGATAGCCATTGCCCACGTCCGCGGCGGACAGGAACTCGGCCGTCAATGGTTTGAAGATGGCCGACTTCTGCATAAAAAAAATACCTTCACCGACTTTATCGACGTGACCGAATTTCTGATTGCGCACCGCTACTGTGCCAAGGACAAGGTGTTCGCTGAGGGAGGCAGCGCGGGCGGCCTGCTGATGGGCGCCATCGCAAATATGGCACCTCAGGAGTACCGCGGCATTATCGCCTACGTGCCGTTTGTCGACGTGGTGACGACAATGCTCGACGAGAGCATTCCGCTCACATCCAACGAATTTGACCAGTGGGGAAACCCTCAACAGAAGGTCTACTACGACTACATGCTTTCGTACTCGCCGTACGACAATGTCGCCGCGCAGAATTATCCGGCGATGCTCGTGATTACGAGTCTTTGGGATTCGCAGGTCCAATACTACGAGCCGGCCAAGTGGGTGGCGAAGCTGCGCGCGACCAAGACCGACCATCGGCCACTGATATTCAGCGTGAACATGGCGGGCGGCCATGCGGGGAAGTCGGGTCGCTTCCAGCGTTACCACGAAACCGCCCGCGAATATGCGTTCATCTTACACGAGCTCGGCATCGGCAATTGAGATGTCGAAAACCCGGGCCAGGATCGTGCGCGCGGAACGTCGGGTTAAAGACCGGCTCTTGCGACCACATCAACGCCTGATGGCGTCCGCCTCTATCGTAAGAAGCCCCCGATCGCCGCCACTCACCGCCATGACGCCCGCGAATGCGGCGTCCCACTTATCAGCCTTGTGATGTCGACTGCTCCTTCGAATCCGCGATCCTCGCTAAGGCTCCGTGGGCTCCGATGCGGGCTGTATCAAATCTCGTGCGGAATTGACCGCAGGCAAAGAAAGACCGAGCGGAACGCCCAAGAACGGGTTCTCCCGTCCACGAATTAGCCTTCGCCCAAGACGAATGGCTGGCACTTCTATCAATTTGTAGCTGAGAAGCGCGCAGATAATCACCGCCGTCAGTGCAAAGGGAATCGCGATGTGCGGACCCGGACCGCTGAAGAACAGCTGCTGCCAAATGTACAGGCTGTATGACAGCTTTCCTACGAAGCGCAGCGATCGCAACTCCAGAAATCTTCCGATTGGGGCTCCCGGCGCCATCACGATAGAGCCGACCAATATTGTGGGCAACAGATGCGTAAGAAGCGTCGTCTGGGTCAGCCCCAAGCTTCCTGGCGCGAGCAGCATAAGCGCGGCGACGAGCGAGATGACCGTCGAGATCGTGGAGTTAACTGGGCGAATCCGCCGCCGGTATAAATAGAACCCGAGACAACAGCCCCATAGCAAAGTGTCAAAGACCAAATCGGAATGGAAATTGCCGTGCGCAGCATCTTGAAACACGTTTCCGAGCAGGTGCAAATGGACCACCGCCAGCCGCAGTGCACAGACCAGAAACGCAAAGGCGACAGCGGTCCGCCAGCCATTTCGCACGCTAAATACGATCAATAACACCGGCCATAGCAGATAGAAGTGCTCCTCGACTGCTAGGGACCAAAAGTGCCCTATCACCCATGAGTGATCGGCATAATTGGCATAAAAGAACAGCGCGGCGCGGAGCGATTGCGAGTCGAAGGGAACTTTGCCGATGGCCGCCAGCATTCCTAATATGACCAAATACAGGAGCACCGGCGGTAGAATCCGAAAAAAGCGACGCGCATAGAAGTCTTTGAGCGAAATGCGTCCGCTCACGGCAAATTCCCGGATCAAGTGAGTGGTGATTAGATAACCGCTCAGCGAAAAGAAAATCAGTACGCCAGCATATCCGTTCGCCCACCGGGCAAATTGGCTGCTCGTAATTGCGTGGGAGCTGATCACCATCGTAATTGCAATCGCCCGAAGACCGTCGAGCGTAGGAATATAGTCTTTGCTGTAAAGCACCACCGGTGCCACGTCGCCTCCCTTCTTCGAGGAGTTGCAATGACCATAGCACTGACATTTGAGCGCGCATTTGACAGCGGTCACACTTTAGATTTTTGTTGCAGAGCAACGCAACCTGAAGTGCACTGCATCAATCAATGCGCTGCTTGTTCACGTAGCGCGCTTTGTTGTGCTCCGGGTGGAACAGTGCGACTTCCAATCGCGGTTTCGCCGAGCTTCTTCGTTGAATCGGGATACCGCGGTTTTGCGGCAATGCAAAAACTCTGATCCGCGCAATCGTGCCGAGCTTGCCGCCATTTTGCGCAAGGCGGCGGCCGGTCGATGAGGCAGACTGGGATGGAATCGCAGCTAGCTAGGAGCCAACGAGCGACCGTCGCGGGCCTCAGGCGCGCTCGAAGCGCGCGACGGTTTCGACATGCGTCGTGAACGGTGAAAGATTAAATGCGTTAAGCGCGCGAAGACGTAGTTTGCGGTGCGCGGTCAGGCGTGCGACGTCATTGAGAAGCGACTCGAGCCCGCAGCTTACGTACACAAAATATTCGGGCGGATGCTCGCTCAGATACTCAATCAATTCGGGGTCGAGGCCCTTGCGGGGCGGGTCGGCGATTACGACCTGCGCACCGGCCGCAGCCAAGCGCGCTGCCCCAGCACGGCCGCGCACGAGGGAAATCTTCGCCCGCTCCGCTGGAAGGAGTTCAGCGAGACCCATCTCGAGCCCCTGCAGCGACTGCGCACTGACTTCGTTGATTTTGATTTCACTGACGCGATCCAACACCGACAAGCCGATAGCGCCCACACCCGCGTAAAATTCAGCGACCCGCGCGCCCTGTGGGATTTGCCTACGGACGTGTTCGATAACGCTCTGCGCCATATCGAGATTATTTTGGCCGAACGCCCCTGGCGGATAATGAACGGCAGCGCCGCCAAATCTTTCTACGACGCTCGCCGGCCCGCACCAGCTTTGGAAGTCGGGCCCGAGAATGGTGTTGGAGCGCTCGAGATTGGCGTTGAACCACAAGCTGTGCAGCGCACTACCGAGCCGCTCGCGAATTAATTCGAAGCACGCTGCGAGAGGCTCGGCGATAGCCGTGTTGGCAATCATCACCAATTGTGCGGTTTGCGAGCTGCGCTCCACCACCACCTGAAGATATCGTGCAAGGCCCATATGGGCCTTCTCCGAATAGCTCGTTACATGCGTATCAACCAGCGAGCGCCGCACTACGTCGGCAACGCGGTTGATCAGCGGGTGCTGAACACTGCAGTTCGGAACGTGAACGACCCGATGGGTGCCGAGCTCAAACAGCCCCAGCTTGGGGGAATCGAGCCGTCCCCGAATGGCTAGCCGCGCGCGCAGCCGAAATCCGGCAGTTGGCCCGGAAAGCACCGAAACTGCTGGCAAACTGTGCGCGTGCGCAAGCGCAGCGAGCGCGCCGCTAGCGGCAGGCGCTATGCCGGTCTCACCAAACCGCGGACACGCCGGGCACGGCGGCCGATGCGGGCAGGACGCCAATTCGCCCGCTTGTTGAAGATACGGCGAGTCCATATGCCCTGTGCGTGTAGTCATGATGCGTTCAATTATCGGACCATCGTCGACTGAAGGCAGCTCGAGGCCACCTCGTCAGCGTCGATGAAGCTAGTCCTTAACGACCCGGCCAATTCTCGAACCGATTAAGGCCTGCCGCTCACGCCGGGCGCAGCCATGCCACCCCAGCGCTGCATTGTGCACCGGTCAACCGCGTGCTTGCGCGTTGCGTTTCTGAATCCTCGCCTCGATGTGCTCGGCTGCGCACGCCGCGGCATTGGGTTCGCGGCGCATCGCATTGGCAAGATCTCGGGCGCGCTCCGTTACTGCCGGTCTGAGAATATGACGTAAGGCCCGTTCGAGCTTGGTGGAATCCAAGGTGGCAAATCGCAAGTGCGCTCCGGTGCCAAGCCTTTGCAGCTGCTTACCCCAGAATGGCTGGTCCGCGAACAAAGAACAGACAAGGGTAGGTAACCCGGCAGCCGCGCTCGCCGCCGTAGTGCCTGCGCCGCCATGGTGTACGGCGAGCCGGCAACGCGGCAGCACTGCACTGTGATTAAGGGCGCCAACCACGCGTACGCGCGCGTTTGAATGGCGTGGCTGTCCAAGCTCGCTCCACCCGGCACTGACAAGTGCGCGCAGCCCAAGGCGCAACGTCACTTGTTCGATCATCTGCAAAGCCGCCTTCGGATCACGGACTGGCATGCTGCCGAATCCGAAATAAGCGGGCGCACCACCACCGGAGAGCCACGCGTCCAAGTCGGCTTCCAATGTGCCTTCACCCAGCGCGCGCCGGTCTTCTATGCTCGGGCTGAAGAATCCCACGATCGGCTGAGTAACCCCGTAATCGTCGATTCCAGGCACAACCTTGGCGCTGAATGCGTGAAGCTCAAGAATCTCGTGTGCTTGCGCGCGCGTGGCCAGACTCGCACCAACCGCCGGAAGCCCGAGCCACGAGCGAACCCTGTTGACGTCTGCCCCATAGGCCTTCCACACAACGCGTTCGAGCAGCGTCCAGGTCAGCAGGTTCAGCGCACCCGGCAATCGTCGGGTCGTGACCGGAAACGCAGAATAGGCGCGCGTGCGTCGCAGCGGTGCAAAGTGCAGGAGGACGAACGGCAGACGCTTCGCTTCCGCGACACCAGCCGCGTGCTCCGCCAACAGGACGCCTGAAACAATCAACTCCACACCCTCGGTGGCGTTTAAGATCTCCCTATGCGTCTGTTCAAGGTGGTCGTGCGCCACCTTGGCGAAGCCGGCCGCAAGCTTTCGCGCATTTCCAGAGGCAAGCAAAGCATGGCCCTCGGGAGACTGCAGGAATGCCAGAGAGTCAATTCCAACCGGACGCGCATTGAAGCCCGCACGCGTTGCAAACTCGACAAGATTCGGCGGTGTCCCGAGGACGACCTCGTGACCTCGCCGACGCAACTCTGCGCCGAGCACCATCATGGGTTGCACGTCGCCACGCGTTCCCTTCGCAAGCAGCGCGAGGCGCACTAAAAAATCACCAAGCTCAGTGTAATCAAAGCCTTTGCGTCTTGAAAGTCATCCAGCCGACTGACGGTTCAATCGGGAACCGCGGACAAAACGATGAACGCAGGAAACGCCACGCGCTGCTTCTCATACCACACGCGCATATCGACCACTTGGCCAGCTTTAACCTCAATCGAAACCAGCGCGCAAGCAAAATATTGAACTATCGCCATCCCGAATTCGAGTGAGGCGAGGCCACCGCCCAGCGCTCCACCGACCGAAGCATCCCGATGGCAAGCCAATTATTAAACAACATTCCCCGAGCCAATACCATCCATAGGGCAAGCAGAGGCGAGAAACGGACGCGGTCGCGCGCCAAAATTAAGGAAGTTGTACTTGAAAGCAGATGCGTCAGAGCGATCACATAAATGAACGACAACAGCAATGCGACATGCTCAAACACTAGATTGCTCCGATTCAGTAATAACTGCGCACATCTGTGCGCACCATGAAACAGATTTTCTGAAATCGACTGCCAGTGGCGAGCGCCGGATTGCGCGCAGAGATTCTTTGCGCACTCGATTTATGACGGTGGCGTCGGTATCGGTAGATCCGAATTCCAAGTATCCGCGCTGCACATCCATTTCCCGTCAGCCTGCTTGGCCCAGACTTCGAGGAGCTTACCCTTGTCAGCAATAGCTGCGCCGCTCGGATCCTTGAACGTAATAGAATAGGCCCCTGTGACATAGGCCATGTCGCCTGAGCGCGCGACCACGACTTGCGTCGGCTTCCAGTCGATTGACAGACCGGGCAACGCCAGCAAGTCACCGACCGACTTGCGCGCGCTCTCCCTGCCGTTCGCCACCTTGTCGTTGGGTGGCAGCACGACGGCATCTTTCGTGTAGAACGCAACCCAAGCCTCAACCTTCTTTGATCGCGCCGCCTCAACCCAATCGGAATCGGCTTTGCGAATCATTGCTTCGTCCGATTTCAAATCGATCGCCCGCGCGAGATGTTCGGCTAGCGCAAGCCAGTCATCATTGCGCTTGACGTAGGTAGTCGTGAGCCTGAGTGCACTGACATACGGTTGCCCGCTGTCCGTGCCGCGAGCTGTATCGGTCTCTACAACAACGGCGGTGTCCCCGTTAACTCGCACAGTGATGTCGCTAAGAACCTGCGACAAGATCCGGTCGGAGCCGTCACCGATAACGTTCTTGATGAACGTCTCTTTGTCGGCCGTGCGTCCCGAGCCGTACACGGCGATGAAGCCGTCATCCAAAATGCGTCGCAGCGCGTTGGCATCACGCCTGATCTCCGCGTCTGCCCATGCCCGATCGACACGCAGAATCTGTTGTTGGGCGTCAGCCGAGCCGGACTCAACGCCGTTTGCAACTGACACGCAGAGAACGGCACTTGCGACGCTGATTCCCAAAAGCAACTTAATCATCGAATCCCCCTATTTCTATTGATATCGCATCTTAGCCCTCGATTATCTGCGCGAGTGAGCCCTTTCCGCTGGGTCGAGCGATATGAACGCGTGGACACTTTCGCCTGACGGCTTACCGTCGTCGTACAGTCCGATATTAAGGCGACCGCCGCCGGAGTTTGTGATCGCCACGATGTCCTTAATGAGTTCGCACCAATCACCTGTTTGGGTTGGATCAAACCCACGCTTGATATCGAGGCGATCGGTTTCCCCTTTCTCAATTTCTAAGATCGGAGCTTTCCTTTCGTTCTCTTTCACGAGCCCGTCCTTACTAAAAGCAGCTAACCGCGTTCCAGTACGCCATCACACAGATGTTCGCGGGTATGAATCGTGCCTTCCTGGATCTTACCGACTGGGAGTTCGGCGCAGATAGAGAGAAAGGTTCAGGCGTTTCTGCCGCGGTTCGATGCGATCTTCACGCCTAACCAGGACATCTTGTTGCTCAGGGTCCATGGCTCCATCGGCACGCGACCTCTCGGAGCAGCAAGGAGTTGTTGCTGGAACGCGACGACTGTCAACGGCGTTCGTCCCTCGACGTTCTATAGCCGTCACAAGGCAAAACAAGAGTCCTATCATGGGAGGCGATCTCTCTCGTTGTCGCTCGGCACCGACAATCCCGAAATTCCTCAGCGCGTTCGGCGTTGCGTTGATCGTGTCGGCCTGCGGTGGCGGAGGTTCGGGGGCGAGCGCACCGGCCGCTCCGGCGCCACTGTCTCTCACGGCCACGGACGCCTCCCGACTCCTCGATCAGGCGACCTTCGGAGTCACGGCGAGCGATGTGGCGAGCGTGCAGAGCACTGGCATCGATGCCTATATCAGCGCGCAGCTTGCGTCGCCTGCGACCCAGTACACGGGTTACCGCTATAGTCCGCATACGGCGCCCGCGGGCTGTGTGAGCGATGGCTCGAATCCACCTGATGCCGCGAGCCTCTGCGCGCGTGATCAGTACTCGGCGTTCCAGGTGCAGCGGGATTTCTTCACGCACGCTCTGAACAATCCGGACCAGCTGCGGCAGAGGGTGGCGTTCGCGCTCTCGCAGATTATGGTGGTCTCCAGCGTCGAGATCTACGAGGCCTACGGCCTCGCCGACTTCCAGAACATCCTTCTGAGTGATGCACTCGGCAACTACCGAACGCTGCTGCAGGATGTGACCCTGAGCCCGACGATGGGTCACTACCTCGACATGGCCGATAGCGACGAGACCAATCCCGCCAATGGAACCGTGCCGAACCAGAACTATGCCCGCGAAGTGCTGCAGCTCTTCTCAATCGGCCTCGTAGAACTCAACCAGGACGGCAGCCAGCAGCTCGATGCGACCGGTGCGCCGATTCCGACTTTCGCTCCGCCGACGATCGAGGGCTTCGCCGCAGTGTTCACCGGCTGGACCTATCCGCCGCGCCCCGGTGCAAGCTCGAATTGGACCAATCCCATCAACTTCGATGGACAGATGGTCTCCTTCCCGAACCATCACCAAGGGGCTACCAAGCTCCTCCTGAATGGCTATACCGTGCCGGCCGGACAAACGCCCGAGCAGGATCTCGCGAACGCCCTCGACAACATCTTCAATCATCCGAACGTGGGCCCCTTCATCGGCAAGCAGCTCATCCAGCACCTCGTGACGAGCAATCCCTCGCCGGCGTACGTCGCGCGGATGGCGGCGGTGTTCGCCGACAACGGCCACGGTGTACGTGGCGATCTGGGGGCCGTGGTGCGCGCGATTCTCGAGGACGAGGAGGCCCGCGATGCGACACCTCCGGCGATCTTCGGTCACCTGCGCGAGCCGGCCCTCTTCATCACGGCGGCGCTGCGCAGCTTGGGCGGCCAATCGGATGGCGTGCTCCTGCGCACCGCGAGTTCGGCGATGGGCCAACCGATCTTCTCGGCAGAAACGGTGTTCAACTTCTATCCGCCGGGCTACCAGATTCCGGGTACGCAGACCACCGCGCCAGAATTTGGCATCCAGAACGCCGCCACCGCGCTCGCTCGTTCGAACTTCATCAACACCGTGATTTTGCAGGGGGGAGCTCCGCCCAGTTCCTCGGTGAGCGGCAGCACCGGCACCAGCATCAACCTCAGCGCCTTCGCGGGTGGCAACGATAATGCGGCGATGACCACAGCGCTCAACCAGACACTGATGCACGGCAGTCTCTCGGCCGATGCCAGCACCATCATAATCTCGGCGGCGAATGCCGCGGCCGCCAACTCGAGCGACGCCCTCGCCCCGGTGCGGGCCGCGGCCTATTTGATACTCACCTCCGGCCAATACCAAGTGGAGCGCTGATATGAAGCGTCGAACCTTCCTGGCCCACGCCGGGGCACTCGCCGGCAGCGCGGCGCTCGGACAACTCGGCGTGCTCGCCGCGAATGCGGCGTCCGCGAATGACTACAAGGCACTCGTGTGCGTGTTCCTCTACGGAGGAAACGATGCGAACAACATGATCGTGCCGCTCGATTCAGCCGGTTACGCCAACTACGCGACGACCCGCAGCTATCTCGCGCTCCCGCAGGCGCAGCTCCTACCGCTGGAAGTGGCTGCCGGAGCCCCGCTCTACGGTCTGCATCCGGCGCTTCCCGGCCTCCAGGGGCTTTGGACAGCCGGGAACATGGCCGTCGTCGCCAATGTTGGGACGCTCGTCCAACCCCTCACCAAGGCGCAGTACCTAGCGACTTCGACCGTCAAGCCCGAAAGCCTCTTTTCCCACATTGACCAGCAGCACCAGTGGCAGGCCTCGATCTCGAGCACGTCCTCATCGAACAGCGGTTGGGGTGGGCGGCTCACGGACCAACTCGCGTCGCTGAATTCCGGCTCGAGCGTGCCGCCGATGATTTCGACCGGCGGGAATAACCTCTTCGTCACCGGTGCCGCCTCGCAAGCGCTCGTGATACCGACGAGCGGATCGTTCAAGCTGAACGGCTACTCGAGCGACGCGAGCGATACGGCGCGCCTCAACGCTGTGCAGCTGCTCCTGAACGTCGATCAGAGCGACAACCTCGTGCAGGCCGCGCAAGCGGTGATGACCGATGCGCTCGCGAACAGCGCCGTGCTCAATCCAATCCTGACGAGCACCAATGCGACGCTGACGGCCCGCTTCGGCGGACTGACCGGGAACTTCGCCGAGCAGTTGCTCGCAATCGCGAAGGTGATCCAGGCTCGCGGCACGCTCGGCGCCAGCCGTCAGGTATTTCTGGTCACGCTCGGCTCCTTCGACACTCACACGGACCAACTCAATACGCAGGAGACCCTATTCACCGAGCTCAACGCCGGCCTCACGGCGTTCCATGGCGCGATGAGCGACGTCGGTGCCGATTCAAGCGTGACCTCATTCACCCTGTCGGACTTCTCGCGGAACTTTCTGCCCAACACGGGCGGCGGAACGGATCACGCGTGGGGGAGTCATCCCCTCGTCATCGGGGGTGCCGTCAAAGGCGGCCAGATCTATGGCACGATGCCTACGCTTGAGCTGTCCGGGCCGGACGACGCGAGCGACCTGGGCCGCTGGATTCCGTCGATCGCCGTCGATCAGTTCGCCGCCACGCTCGCGAGCTGGTTCGGCGCCGACTCGACGGCACTCACGGCGGTCCTGCCTAACCTCTCCGCCTTCAGCCCGGCCAATCTCGGGTTCATCCGATCCGAGTAGCGCGAACGGTGAGCAGGTAGACGAGGACACCGAGTGCGGGAACGACGCTGATACGACAACAGTTCCCCGGCATGGATGATGCAGCAGACGACGGCTGAGGATGCGGCGAGTAAAGGCACGCCGGGGGCATTTTTGGACCCCCCAGCAATCTGCTGCCAGAACAGCATCAGTGTTCACCTTTCCTTCGCCGCAGACTTTCCTACCACCGAAACACCGGTGGATTTCCGACAGACTTTAGCGCCGCAAAAGTCCGCCGTTTTCCTGCAGAAATCCGCAGGGTCTCAAACCCTGCGGCTCGTAACCGCGTTAGTGACGTAAAGCGTTACTATGCTGGACCATCGCCACCAAGCAACCGTGCAAAAGTCAGCACGGAAAGCTTGCGAGGCAGTAATGATCCCCGACAATCCCCGCGGGACTATAAGAATGCTTTTTGCGGGCCGAGCGTCAACCTTACGTGAGGTCGGTGCTCTGTCCGACCTCGATGATATATCCGTCAGGATCGCGGATGTAGCAGCGAATCTCGCCGTACTTAGGGATCGGCTCTGTGATGAACTCCGCACCTCGACTTTTCCACAACTTGTAGCACGCTTGAATATCCGCAACGCGAATATTCATAAAGCTGCTGATTTTTTCCGGGTCGGCGAGGACGCTCAGCGTTACCGTCGGCTTGTCCGGGGTGGGGCCGCCCCCGACGTTCACAATAAGCCAGGTATTCGCGATCTGAATGTGCCCGGACGCACCCTTGCTGTCGCCTCTGCTCAGAATGCGGCCGCCGAAGACCTTTTCATAGAAATCCGCCGATCGATTGATGTCGGCCACGGTGATAAAAAGTGTGATGGTGAACCCGTCGCGGGGGGGCATCTCATAGCTCTTTTGTTCGATTTGAACGCTCATTGACAACCCCAATTCCGATAGCAGTGCTCATCATGCGCGAGGAAACATGCGCATCAGCCGTTGATGTCAGTTATACCCCCGGGAATCCAAACATCAACCACGACTGATTGGCTACCCAATCCGGGTATAGCGCCGTCATCTGATCGAACAGGTCCTGGTCGGACGTCGCGGTTTTCTGCGCCCGATCGAAGTCCTGCAGGTAACGCTTGGTGTCTTGGATCGTCGAGGGAGAGTCGGGCGCGCCAGACTTCTTGTGACCGGCGACAACAATCGCCGCGTTCAGCGCCGCTAACCGGTCTAGCGCCGCGATCCAATTCTTTCGACTCTCGGGGGTGGTGTCGCCGACGTAGATGCGGCATTGGTTGTACACAACGTCGCCAGCGACGATCAGACCGATCGATGGAACGTAACGAGAGGTCGAATCGGGACTATCCGTGCGACCCTGCTCGATAATGCGCAATTCGTGGCCTTCGAGAGTGAACGTGTCGTGCTCATAGGGCTCAGGCGCGACCAACTTAGTGGCCACTTGCCCAGGAAACATGCGGCGGGCTAACCGCTCCA
>Ga0302324_100002867_pt1 | contig 39190 bp, 25 predicted proteins | sample Palsa_T0_1_FD_201949 | JGI IMG/M metagenome (GOLD analysis project Ga0302324, IMG submission 201949) | Peat permafrost microbial communities from Stordalen Mire near Abisko, Sweden - Palsa_T0_1 | ecosystem: Environmental > Terrestrial > Soil > Palsa > Peat permafrost | place: Sweden: Abisko...
CGATGCCGATCGTCATCTCGACCTTGGCTTGCCTGCGTGGAACTTCAGCGATGAGGTGTTGCGATGGCTTCTTCATGGGAACAGTCTGCTCCTCCTTCGGAGGACCTGCTCATCCCATTTATCGGTACTGATCCAGTGTCTGTAAGGTCGCGGTAGGGACGATCATTGCTGATCGCCCCCCGCACAGATCCGCACGAGCGCTCGTTAGCGCATGCGGCTCCTATCTCGGATGAGTGGCGGCGAAGCGGTCGAGGGGATAGGGATGGAGCACACGAGGTTGAGGAAGCCATTGTGCGGCCAGCTTGAGACGACGAACCCAGGCGTACCGGTGTCTCTGACTACGGCGCTTGAGTGCTTGCCCCCAGTAGCGGAGCACGCGTTCCCGGAACAGCCCGAGGCTGTCGAGATTTCCGGGCACAGCGTAGTAGTTGAGGTAGCCCTGTACAACTGACCTGAGCCACGCACCGGTCTCAGGCACGGGATCATGCATGCGCATTCTAAGTTGCTGCTTGATCTCCTGTAGCTTCTTTCGCATGCGCTTGCGGATCGTCATGCGCCGCACAGCATAAGACCCGTTCCCGTTCTTCCCGCTGATATGCGTGAAGCCAAGGAAGTCGAAGGTCTCCGGCTTGCCTTCTCCTCTTCGTTTCCGGTTCTCTTCGGCATACCGCCCGAACTCGATCCGGCGCGTCTTTTCCGGGTGCAGCTCCAGTCCGAACTTCCCCAGCCGTTCTTCCAAGTTCTTGCGAAAACGGTCTGCGTCCGTACCCCACTGGAAGCCGAGGACGATGTCGTCCGCATAGCGGAGGACGATCGCCTCGCCTCGCGCATACTTCTTGCGCCAGGCGTCCACCCAGAGATCGAACACATAGTGGAGATAGATGTTGGCAAGAAGCGGTGAGATCACCGACCCCTGCGGAGTACCTGTCTCCGTGTTCGACCATTTCCCGTCCTCCATCACCCCGGCCTTGAGCCATTTCTGAATCAGGCGCAGGATGCGGCGGTCGGCGACACGATGCTCGACGAACTTGATCATCCACGCTTTATCGAGGTTATCGAAGAAGCCTTGGATGTCGGCATCAAGTACGTAGTTCACCTTCTTTTTCACGAGCGCGTACGACAACGCATCCAGAGCCTTGTGCTGGCTGCGTCCCGGACGAAAACCATACGAGAAGCCGAGGAAGTCCTCCTCATAGATGTTGTTGAGGATGGTGACCACTGCGTGCTGGACGATCTTGTCCTCCAGTGCGGCGATCCCGAGCGGACGCTTCCGTCCGTCGCCTTTCTCGATGTAGACCCTTCTCGATGGAAGCACCCGGTACGCTCCGCGATGAACCCGGCTGTGCAGATCGGCAAGCCGACCCTCCAGCCCAGCTTCGTACTCCTGCCATGTCATCCCATCCACGCCGGGAGCAGCCTTGCGTTTCAGTGAACTGAAGCTGTCCCTTAGCAGATCGACTGTGACATGGTGGAGCAGAGCGGTGAACTTCATCTCCTTGTGTTCCCTTGCTGCTTTCCGCACACCCGCCAGCCCCTGTGTCACGCGTGCCCCGCTCTGTGTCGGGCGCGTGCTGGACTGATGGATGTTCTCCTTGATCAGCGGCCTTCCCTCCTCACTCTCCGCCATCGACTGCTCGACTTTGTTCGAATGATTCATAGGTAATACGCCGCTGTCCGACTCCTCGGTGACGTTCATGCGGGTATTGCGGCCTAAGCCTTCACCCGCCGTCCTGCTGTTGCTACCAGCAGGCGTCTCCGAGGTCTCCCGGTTCTCGTGCATGAAGCTTCCAGGCGTGTCTGGGGTCTACGACTACGCAGGACCGGACAGGAACTTGCGATATCGCTCCCGTACATGTTGCCTTCCGCCAATGCAAAAGCGTCAGCGTCCTGATTGCATCTTTTCGAAGCTCAATACCCAGCCCACCTGTACCCCTGTTTACGCTTCGCCGAACACCTCACGGTGCGCAACGCAAAACTCGGGGCCGAGCGGTTCGCTACTCCTTTCTCGTAGGACTCTTTCATTCCCTGCTTCATGCCGGTTTATCCCGGCGCACCGCATTGGCGATTTTGCACTCCATGAGAACCCCACAGGCCAACCATCTTGAAGGTGGCTGGATCAATGCGTGCTTTGCTGTAGGTAAGCTCCGACATCGCATGGATGCATTCGTTTGGAGAGTGATCGCTTCATCGTCGAGATGGAAGCGGACAATCACTCGGAAATAAGTTCCAGAAGGGCAGACGGTTCCTCGGCAACGGGTTGTTCCATCGCTTTGTCGATGGAATACGGAAGTCTCAACGCGGCGGCAAACAGGAGAGCGTGGAGCACGCAAAGCAGAACGAAGGCCGCGGTAAATGCGCTGGAGAGGCCGGCGCTGGACTGTGCCATCCCCAACCTCCATCCCAGGAAAGTCGCGCAGAGCGTAGTCAAAGTTGGTCCGCCGAGACGTTGCACAATGTTGAGCGAGGTTGTCGCCATTGGCAGATCTTGTTTCCTCACAGAAGCGTATGCAGCCGAGATGGAGGGAATGCCGACCGCGCTGAGGCCCATCCCACGCACAAAGAGAGCACACGCGAGCATGGTGAGTACAAGTCCGTGACTGGCCAGCCAGATAAATGGCAGCGTGGCCGCGAAGGCCAGAAATGCGCCTCCAGCCGATACCTTTCGTATCCCGAACCGCTGCGTCAGGGCTCCTATCCATGGATAGGAACAGATCATCCCCAATCCAAGAGGAGCCAGGAGCCAACCGGTCGCGCTCGGCGATTTGCCACAGGCGCGGATGAGATAGATCGGAATCAGCATTTGGCCCGCGAACGAGATTCCGTTTGTCATGAACTGCGTGGTGGCGGACGCAGAGAAAGTTTTTTTCTTGAATAGCTGAAGATCGATGAGCGCCTTGTCCCCTTTTCGAATGGCCATCCTGAAGAAGGTCGCAAGCAGAACGATGGAAATCAGAAGAGTCGTAAGACCGATGCGCTTGCCCAGATGATCCGATCCGTACAGGAAGAGTACGAGTCCGGGAGAGAGCAGGGCGAAGCCAGGAAGATCGAGTTTTCTTGACCTGGTCTCTTCGCGATCATTGGGCAGAAAGAGAACCGCCAGTACGATTGCCAATACACCGACCGGCAGGTTGACCAGGAAGAGCCAGCGCCAGGAGGCGTGTTGCAGAATGGCGCCGGCGATGACCGGGCCAAGTATCGGTCCCAGCATCACGGGCACAGCGGCATAGCCGATGATGCGCGCCATATGCTTTCCGGCAGCACGCGCCATCATCATCTGCGTCATCGGAGCCATCAGGCCGCCGCTCATGCCCTGGAGAATGCGAAATGCGATCAGAGAGTTCGCCGACCAGGCCAGACCGCATAGAGCTGAGGAGAGCGTGAAGACTGAGAAGCACCAGAGGTAGAGAGATTTGGCTCCAATGCGCTCCACCAGCCAGCCGTTGAGCGGGAGCATAAGAGCGAGTGCCAGAAGATAGCCGCTGGTGACCCATTGGATCGCCGTGAGGCTGCTGTGCAGATCCACGGCGAGACTGGAGAGCGATACGTTAACGACGGTTGCGTCGAGCTGCGCAAGAAAAGAGCCGAGTACCGCGACGGCCGTGATCTTCCAGACCAATGGGTCGAGGCCGCTGGATTCGGCAGAGACCTTAGGCAAGGGAGTCCAGGATCTCATCGGTGGTGCGAACGCGGGCGAGACGCGGGAAGATATGTTCAAAGGCGAAGCGATGATGCTCGGCGTTCTGGCTGGAGCAGGCATCCTCGACGAGCACAAAGGCAAAGCCGTGGCCGGTACCCTGACGCGCGGTGGACTCGACGCCCGCGTTGGTGGAGATGCCTGTGAGGACGACCGTGTCGATGCCGCGGGATTTAAGCTGCTGCTCGAGGTCGGTTCCGGCGAAGGCTCCCCAATGGCGCTTAGTGACGAGGATGTCGCCGGGCTGGAAACCAGCGGAAGGAACGATCTCCGATGCTGCGGCGGGCAGTGGCTTGTCGCCCAGATTGGGCGGCTGGTCGACGGGAAGCTTCATGAAGTCGTTGAGATCGACGCGGACATAGACGACGGGAGCGCCGTGAACGCGGAAGGCCTCGGCAAGTTTTTTGGAGTTTTCGACGACCTGTGCGGCAGTATGCGGCACGGGGTTCATGCCGACGATGGCATTCTGCAGGTCGATGAGGACGAGTGCGGTCTTTTTGGGATCAAGCTGGAGTTCTGCCATGGTTCCTCTTTATTGAAATATTTTGAAATCGAGGGCATCCTCGATTTCTCTGGATTTAGAATACGAGGATGTCCTCGATTTTGTCAAATCCCGTTCGGGTCTCACCGCAGCAGGAACGCTCGACGCGCCGGTTGGCGGGTATTCTGGCCGCGGCCGCGGAGCTCTTTGTCGAAGTCGGCTACGAAGCAGCGACTATGACGGCGGTCGCGGAGCGAAGCGGGTCTTCTATCGGCGCGCTGTACAACTACTTTCCGGATAAACAGTCCATTGCGTACACGCTGGTGAACCAATATGCCCAAGAGATCGAGGCGCATTGGAAGCCGTTGATGGAACAGGCAGAGACACTGACGCATGCCAAGTTCGCCGATCAGTTCATCGAGCGCATCACCCAATTCGCCCAGGAGCGTCCCGCTTATCTGAGCCTGCTGGCCGCGCCAATCCGCTTTCGCCGCGACCCTGCAGCCCGGAAGGCTTCACGAGTCGCAATCGCAAATGCCTTTCAGGCGAAGAATCCGTCGCTTTCCAGGGAACAGTCTCTACTTGCTGCAAAGGCATCTCTCCAGATAGTCAGAGGCATGATGGCACTCTATGAGGAAGCAGATATCAAAGGGAAAGTCCTGGTTGTGGCTGAATTCAAAAAGGTGTTGACGTTGTATCTGGGAAGCGTCTTGTCCGAAGACGAAGCGTCGGCCAAGTAGAACCCAAATTCCTGCATCCGATTGCGGCCATTGCATGGAGGCACACAGTTTGGACTCGATAGCCGACAAGTGTTCCCCTGATCCCGCCCAGATTTCTGTTGACGCCAGCAGGCCAATGCACTCATCGAGCCAGGGTTTGAGGCCAACATAGGACATTAGTCCTGTGAAACGCTCTTTTCGGAAGTATTCCGCCCACCCGACTCTTTTTTATAGCCGACCCGTTTGGCTCCAACTGTAAAAGCTGATCAATGACCCGATTCCGAAAAATTTGGACCTGAAGCGTGGGAACAGAAACGTGAATCTAGGAACACCATGGAAACAATATCCCGTTCCAGGGGCGCTTATGGAGCTGACCAGGGCCTTGCAAATACAGGGTTAGCAAAACGGTCTTTTTATGGCATGAAAGTTCTAAACGATCTTGGTTGGCCCGTCTATTGATTTTATTAGCGTTACCGGAAATCTCCGGGAAAACAAGCGTCGCCGGGAATGATTCAATTCAACCAAAGGAAGAGATCGCCTCCTGCTCCTCGGAGTACACCTCAAAGAGTGCCAGAAGGTTGCACATCTTAAGGGTCTGTGCCACTTGTTTGGAGGGGTTCACGAGCTTCAGCGACCCTCCGGCTTCTTTGGTCGAACTGAGGATCATCACCAGGAGACCGATGCCGCTCGAGTCCATCCTATTGACCCCTGTTAGGTTGAAGACGAATTGATGTCCTCCATGAGCTGCGAGATTATCGATCTTCTGTCGCAGATTGTTGACCGCAACACCCAGGACCAATGCTCCCTTCAAGGTGATAGCTTCAACGTCGCCATACTTCAGAATGCTTATCTCGAGAGGGTCCAAGTGGCGCTCCTTCTTTCTGTTAGTGCAGCCCGCAGATGCTCGCCCGGGCAGAAAAAACTGACCCTTTGAGCAATCGCAGAGAAAACTCAACCGCGTCAGCTTGCGGCAGGATACCATTCTAGCCACCAACACCAGCATCAATTATGGAGCTCCGCGATTTGAACAATCACGTCCGCTCGTCTCTTGTCGAAGATCTTTCAGCCACACTCCTGGCGCAGTTGGAGAGCGGTCCCAGAGCGCGTGCCACTGCGCTCAGCGTCTCCTCCCTTGTGCCGGAGTCAGCTGTGCTTGTTTATCTGATAGACGAGCAGGAATCGGCCTGGACCCTGAAGGCCGCCTATGGCGAGATTTCAACCGGACAAGGCGCGATTCCGATCGACTCCGGGACCCTCGGTAGCCTCGCCCGAGAACGCGTCACCTTTCAATTGCTTGCGGAGCAGTTGAAGAGAGAAGACTTCGCCCATCTCGACGTTCGCCAATCTTTTCGTGCTCTTACCTATGTTCCGATCCTGCTCGAAGAACAGCTCCTGGGAGGCCTCGAAATTGTGAGTTTCTCGGCACCCCCTTCGGAGGCGACCCTGGAGACCATCAACCAGATCGCAGTCTGTGCAGCTATCGCCTTCGCCAGTTCTCTACGGTATGAAGCAGAGCGCAATGCCGGGCTCTCTTCTGTGCTTCGCCTTACTCAGCTGTACGACATTGAGAAGGTGTTCAACGCCACGCTGGAGATGCAGGAGATTCTTCCTGTCATCTGCTCCAAAGTCCAGGACCTCACCGGAGCGACTGCGGTGAATTTATGGATGGTTGATCAGACAGATCTTCTGCTGGTGCAACAGGCCGGCAACGACCCCGGAGCGGAGATCAACGACCGCCAGGAGGAAGGCCAAGGCCTCGCCGCCGGTGTTGCTGAGAGTGGCGAAGCAGTTTTATACCAGTTGGAGGACGAAGCGCTTCAACGACGAAATCCCTCCTCCGACGCTGTAGCGGCAACCTCCTTGATGGCCGCTGCACTGCTGCATGGTGAAGACCTGACAGGTGTGCTCGAAGTCATCAGCTACGATCCAGATCTCCGTTTTGACGAGGACGATCTGTTCACGTTGACCCAGATTGCCGATTCAGCCGCGCAAGCCCTCCACAACTCTTCGCTGTTGCAGGCGGAGCGAAAGATTGAGGTGCTGCAGACGCTGGTCAGTATCAGCCAGGAGATTGGTTCCACGCTCAACCTGCAGCGAGTCTTGGAGGCGATCGTCAATCAGCCTCAGCTGGTGATCCCCTACGAGCGCGCCGCGATAGCTCTGGAGCAAAGAAATAAACTCACCATCCAGGCGATCTCGGGAGTAGCAAAGCTCGATTCTTCAAGCCCCGACGTAGAGACACTGAGCAGCCTTCTTCGCTGGGTAGCCGGATTAGAGACGGAGATCCATGTTTCGCAGCAAGGAGAAGAGATCAGTGACCCAAGGCCCGAGACCCGAGAGAAGTTTCGCCGTTACTTCCAGAGCAGCGGCTCACGCGGCTTTTACGCTGTTCCGCTCAGTGATGACGAAGGCACCCTAGGGGTCCTTTCGTTCGAGAGCTCTGATCCTGACTTCCTGACGCCGCTGCACTTTGAAATTATCAAAATTCTCTCAAGCCAGGCGACGCTTGCCCTGCGGAACGCCTCCCTCTATAAAGAAGTCCCGTTCATCGGCATTCTCGAACCCTTAATTGAAAAACGTCGGCGCTTCATGGCGATCGAGAGACGGCGCCGGGCCCTGATTCTAACGTCGGTAGGGGCCGTGCTCCTGGCCCTTGTCCTGGTGCCGTTTCCAATGCGAGTGGATGGACCCGCCCAGGTGGCCCCATCGCAGACCCAATATGTGCGGGCGGAAGAAGACAGCATCGTCCAGAGGGTTCTCGTGCGAGAGGGCGAGAAGGTTCTGCCCGGCGCCCCTCTTGTTCAGATGACCGACTGGGGACAGCGTGCCGCTCTGGCCAGCGCCCAGGCAAAGTACAACACCGCCGCAGGCCAGATGAACCGTGCCCTTGTCCTCAACGATGCGACAGGTGCGGGCCAGCACCAGCTTGAGGCGGACTACCTCCATGGCGAGGTCTCGCGATCCAACGAGCGGCTATCTCGCATGACCCTGCATGCAGCCATAGCAGGCATGGTGGCAACTCCCCACGTAGAAGACCTGGTTGGCAAGAAGCTATTGAGTGGCGATCCCTTGATCGAACTGGTCAGCACGGACAACATGATCGTCGATGTCGCCGTCTCAGAGCGCGACGTCGAGCTCCTCAAGACGGGCGCTCCCGCCACCATCAAATTGGAATCCTTCCCCACGGAGACCTTTCGTGGCACAGTAAACGTGATCAGTCCGTCTGGTCAGATCATGGGCGACAGCCGCGTCTTCTTTGCGAGGATCGACGTCGCCAATCCCGATGGGAGTCTGAAGCCCGGTATGCAGGGGCTCGGCAAGGTTCGCATCGGTGCTCGTCCGTTGGGCTATGTACTTTTTCGCGGTCCCGCACTCTGGCTTTGGTCGAAACTCTGGAACTGGTTCAGCTGGTAAGGAGCGGTATGAAATGTGTTCTTGCAATGATGGTTGCTTCGCTGCTGCTGTTGACTAATCTGGGATGCGAGCCCACCAAGGCCCAGCCTTCGCATGCAGCATTGCAGTCGCCTCGTCCGATACAGCCGCCGACTCCCCCCCCTGTGAGCGCACCGCCGCCGCCATCGGAGGACACCGTTGTGACCGGGCCAGTCACCGTGGAAGAGCAGCTTGACGTCGTGTCACTGCGATCTGGAGTCATCACCTCTTTGCCGGTCGACGTCGATACTAACCTTCAAAAAGACCAGCTCCTCGCGCGCCTCGATGACCGTCAACTTGAAGCCGACCGCCACGCAGCAGAGTACAAGATGGAGAGTCTGGAATCGGACCTGAAGAACTGGCAGGCGGAGCTTCAGGTAAGGCAGGCAGACCTGCGACGTGCGGAGGCCATGCGGAAGGAGGGAATCAACACTCAGGAAGAGTATGACCATACCAAGTACAACGTGACCGCGACGGAATTTGAGGTGGAGCGGCAACGTGACGAGATGCTTGAAGCGAAGGCAACCTTGAGCTCCATCGACCTTGAGTTGGAAAAAACAAAAATCCTTGCTCCCTTCAAGGGGACGGTCTCACAGCGTTACGTGCGCCTGGGGCAGTATGTCGTAGTTGGAGACAAGCTCTTTCGTGTGATGGGCACATCGTCTCCGGAGGTGCGGTTCACGCTGCCTGGCTCACAGGTCGCTGTACTCAAACGCGGCGATGTGGTCACGGTATCGCCTACACCAGAGTTTCAACGGACGACCACCGCTACAGTCACCCACATCAGTCCCGTCGTGGACCCGGGCAGCGGCACAATCGAGGTCACCGCCGTCCTCAAAGAGAGGCTTCCAGGGCTCATTCCCGGAACGATCGCTTCCATCCGAATCACGAGCGTGAGATGAACCTAGCCGAGGCCCTCAATGCGGCGCTTCCAGACCTTCCCGCCAGTCGAAGCAGGACGACGGGCTATCCGAAGATCGATCCGGCACTGGTTGCTCGAGAAAATATTGAAGATGGAGCACCAGTCATGGTTGCCCTCATTCGCGGCACGGACAAGCTCTTTCGATTTACCACGGACCAGTGGCGTCTCATTGAACTGTTCGATGGGGTGCGATCGTACGAGGAGGTCGCGAATGCCCATGCAGAGCGCTTCGGCGTCCGGTACGAGACGGATGATCTGAAGGATTTTGCTGCTGGATTGGACGACGTCGATTTCTGGTACAAGACGCCTCTTGAAAAAAACATAGCGCTACGCCAAAAGCTGGAGAGTGGAAGGCACCAGCACTCTCATCGGAAATCGAAGTGGGGTGACATCTCCCACATGCAGTTTTCGGCCTGGGACCCGGACCGCTATTTCAACCGCATTTATCCGTATTGCAAGTGGATCTATACCCCTTGGTTCACCGCGCTTACTCTCTTACTCTTCGCCAGTATGGTGTTTCTGTTTGTCGCTAACTGGGCCCAGATCGGCCAAGACACGCTGCAGTTTTATACCTTCACGGAAAAGAGCGCAGGCGATCTCGTCCAGTTCTGGCTCCTGTTCCTTGTGCTCGGCTTTTGTCACGAATCAGCCCATGGACTCACCTGCAAACACTACGGGGCCGAGGTCCATGCAATGGGCTTTCACCTCATCTTTTTGACTCCAGCATTTTTCGTCGACGTCAGTGAGGCCTGGGTCTATGCGAGCCGCTGGCAGCGGCTGATTACGATACTCGCTGGCATCTGGGTCGAGATGATCTTCTGCGCCTTTGCGACGCTTGTCTGGTGGGGAACCCCGCCCGGCAGCGATGCCCATGATCTCGCTTACAAGATCATGCTTCTAACCGGCATCGCGGTGATCGTAGTCAACATGAACCCGCTCATCAAACTCGACGGCTACTATGCCTTCTCTGAGATCCTCGGCTTCCCCGACATCAAGGAGAAATCCACCGCATATCTCTCGGCTCTTATTCGAGGACGAATCTTTCGTCTACCAGTGGAGGCCGACTTTGTACCGAAGCGCAGACGAGCTGGTTACATCCTCTACGCCGTCCTCTCCGGTGTTTACAGCTACAGCCTGCTCTATACGGTCGTTCGTTTCTCTCACAACATCTTCCTGAAGTTCAGCCCAGCGTGGGCATTTCTACCGGCCGTTGCCTTGGCGTTCATCATCTTTCGCTCTCGGATCCAGACCTTCATACGATTTGTCCGTACAGTTTATCTCGATAAAAAAGATCACCTTCACTCCCTGGCAACTCCCGTTCGCATGAGCCTGGTTGCGACTGCTTCTCTCATCCTGGTGTTTACGCCATTTCTGCATGAAACCGTCACTGCACGATTTGTAGTCGAACCCGCAAGGCGAGAGATGGTGCGAGTTATGGTGCCCGGCCGGGTCATCAGGGTGCTGGCTCACGAAGGGCAGACCGTTGAAGCGGGCGAGCCGCTGCTGCAGATGGAGAGCGCAGACGTGCAATCGAGCCGCGCAAACGCGCAAGAGAATCTCACGTTGACCGGAGTGCAAAGCGTGCAGGCGGAACTTGTTCATGGCGACCTCAGCTCCGTACTACAGGAACATTCACGCGCGCGGGCAGAACAGAAAATAGCCCGAGAAGAAACAGACCAGCTTACGCCGCGAGCCCCAATCGGCGGCGTGGTGATGACATCTCGTCTGCAGGACCTTTCAGGAAGTTACCTCGACGCCGGCGCGACGATCGCTGAAGTGAGCGAAACCGGCCAGATGCGCATACGAATCTTTGTTCTTGAGTATCAAGTGCCGCGGATCCGCGCAGGCGCTCCCATCAATCTCTTAATCGATGGAAGATTCACTTCGCTTCGGTCGAGTGTCATGGATCTGCTGCCGGCCCCGGAGGAACTTGTGGGCGCGCTCGAGCAGGTGCAAAAGGTCAAGGGCGGCAAGGACCTCAAATACTATGTCGTGGGCGCACTGATAGACAACGACGGATCTCTATACGATGGAATGACGGGTACCGCAAAGATCACCATCCGCAATCGCAGCTTTGCTGGCTTGGCAATGAGAGAGGTCCGTGAATTTTTTGATCGTAAAGTCTGGTGATCAAATATCCTCAAACAAAGAAGAGGAAGGGCTGAGCCCTTCCTCTTTCTTTGTTGCACGTTGAAACCTCGAGAGACTTCAGGCAGCCCGACAAAACCAAATCTCCCAGACGTGCCAGATCCTAACCTGCAGTGCTGCGGCTCGGCTGGCACCCACTTCTAAAACAATTTCTTGCTCGCTATTGCGCGACTCGCTACCACCTTCTTGGACAACACGATGGCGCGATTGGCTATTTTCTTCGAAAGCACTGCGCGGCTGGCGGTTGGCGTCTCAGAGACTGACATGCCGGTGGCGGGTTTGCTGGTGGGTTCAGTCTTCTTGGTGGAGTTCAGGTTGCTGATCAATGATTTCTTCTGGATGGCCATGTGTTTCTCCTCGAATTTGATTCAGCCTGAACATTGCCCCGTTCAGCTGTTGCCATACTCATTGCAATCTGCGTGCCAAACAAAATGCCACGCCAAAATGCCCCTTTTACCGCAAATTCGCACCTTCCAACGACTGCTTGCTCAAGGAATTGTGTTCCATGGGTGAAAAATTAACTGCTTGGGGTGAATTTTTCACCCTCTAACTTCGATGCGATGCTTCCGGCAGAGGTACTTCATCTTTTGGACCGGTATTCGCAACAAGCTTGCGGCCGCGCTCTTGGTCCCAGCCTGTCGCAGCGCCGCCATCAAATAGGCGACCTCGATGCGGGCTAGCTCCTCTTCAAGGTCAAGCCCATCCGAAGGCACGAGGATGTCGTCATGGTTGGCGGTGCTCTCGTAGACGACGCGTTCAGGCAGATGCTCCACGCCGATGTGATCTCCGTCCACCATCAGGGCCAGACGTTGTGTCAGGTTTTCCAACTCTCGCACGTTTCCCGGCCAGCTGCTGGTCTCAAGCACCTGCAGCGCCTCCGGCGAAAAGCGCTTCGCCGGAATCCCTCCCGCCAAGCAGTACATCCTCAAATAGTGATCGAGCAACAGCGGAATATCACCCTCCCGCTCTCTCAACGGCGGCATCGAGATGGGGATGACACATATCCGGTAGTACAAATCTTCGCGGAATTGGCCGTTTTTCACCATCTGGTCGAGATCGTCGTTCGTCGCGCTAATCAAGCGAAAATCAATCTTGCGCGGACTCTTCCCCCCGACACGCTGCACGGCATGGTCTTGAAGCACGCGCAGCAACTTGCTCTGCAGCGGCAGGCTGAGCGATCCAATCTCATCCAGAAACAGTGTGCCCCCATCGGCCAGTTCGATCTGCCCAGGGCGCGTCATGTGCGCTCCGGTAAACGCTCCCTTTTCGTGTCCGAACAGTTCGGACTCCATAAGCGTCTCCGGCAACGCAGCGCAATTGACGCTGATAACGGGCCTGTCGTGCCGTGGCCCCAGGGAGACGATGGCCCGTGCCGCCAGCTCCTTGCCAGTGCCACTCTCTCCTCGCAACATCACGGTGCTGTTACTCGGAGCTACTCGCCGTAGCGTTTCGTAGACGCGTTGCATCGACTCGCTGGCGCCGATAAGGTCGCAAAGAGAGCTTCTTCGTGCGATGTCTCCCCGCAGTTGCGCGATCTCGAGGCTCTTGCGTCGAAGTTCGCCAGCTTCGAGTAAATACTCCCGCAGTTCGGCAAAGTCCACGGGGGCCAGCAGAAACTCATCGCCACCCGCCTTTTTAGTACGCTGACGCGCGTTGCGCAGAGGGGTGCGGGAGATAACGAGGCACAGGATCTGCGGTGCGGCCGCACGTACCGACTCGACGTATTCGAAGACGTCCTTCCCTTCAGGGACAATCGTGTCGAGATCGATGACGACAATCTCCGGGACATGCTCCGCAAGGCTTTGAAAGAGGGCCGGCGAATCGGGAGCCAGGCTAACGAAAAAGGCCTGCGCCAGCTCCTGAGCGATATCGATGAGGGCCGCATCATCGCTCGTTGCAAACAGCAAGCGGAATCGTTCATGGGGCCCAACTGCCGTTGCGATCGATTCCACGCAGCGCCTCAATTGAATAGAGTTGATTGCAAATTATACGGGAGCTATCTTCAGCCCCACATCCTGCCATGAATCCGATGGGTACCTGAGCAGTTAGGCGCGATGTTGCGGCCGATCTCAAAGGGAGCTGCCTAAAGAGGGAGATGAAATGTCTCGCCTTTGGAAAGTTCGAAGGCGTCCATTAGGGCCAACCGCGTCTCGCCACCGATCGAACCGATTAATACCATCACTGCGAAGTAAACGTCTGCGGCCAGTTAGCGTTTTTTCAAGATGCGAAGTAGCACGAAAGGTGTAGTGAACGACTCGAACTTTTGTTCTATCTTTTAGAAGCTTCATCACTTAGGAGACGCACTACTACTGATCGTTGTTAGGGCCTGGAACTGCAGTTGTATCTTCCTTTGCGTCCATAGGAATATCTGCAAGAGCATCGGGGCCCTTTTGACATAATTCGTTTTTTTGTCCTGGAGCCTCCCCGATGATGAAAGTAGCTGCGTTCCTGCGTTCTCGTATCGCTCACTTACTCTCCATCTTCCGCCATCCGCGAATTTTAGAAATGGAAGCGGCACCCGGAGGCGTTCTCGCAGCCCCGGCAAAGGCACTCAGTGTTGCACCCGATTCAGCATCGCCACACTCAGTACTGGTTTGCCGTTCCAATGCCCAGCCAACCGTCTTCCTGAAGTCCACTCGGCGCCCTGCTGCACTCGTCCGTGCTCTGGCGGCAACATTGAGTCTGTCGATCATGACCGCATGCGGCGGAGGCTGGGGAGGCATCACCACCGAGCCTCCAGTCATCACCACTCAACCTGTCAGCCAGACCGTAACCGTCGGACAGACGGCGACCTTCACCGTGACCGCCACGGGCACCGGTCCTCTCAGCTATCAGTGGTACGACAACGGAACCGCCGTCACCGGCGCCACCTCCAGCACCTACACCACCCCAGCCACATCGACCACCGATACCGGCTCGATCTACACCGTCACCGTGACCAACGCAGGCGGGACCGTCACCAGCATGCCTGCCACTCTTACCGTGGCTGCCAGCTCGACGACAGTCAATCCCAACGCGCCCCTTATCGTCACCCAACCAGCGAACCAAACCGTACCGGTAGGACAAACTGCGACCTTCAGCGTAACCGCCACAGGCAGCGCGACCCTCACGTACCAGTGGTTCAAGGGCGGTGTCGCTATAACAGGCGCGACCTCCAGCACCTACACCACACCGGCAACAGTAACCGGCGACAGTGGTTCCCTCTTCACGGTTACCGTTACAAACTCGCTGGGAAATGTCACCAGCGCACCGGCAACCTTGACGGTAACAACTGTAGCTTCCACGGCACCCGTCATTACCAAACAACCAGTTAGCGAGACGGTGACCGTAGGACAAACGGGAACCTTCAGCGTAACCGCCTCAGGCACCGGCCCTCTCAGTTATCAGTGGTACCTGGGCGGAGTGGCAATCCCCGGAGCGACCTCCAGCACCTACACCACACCCACAACAGTGAGTGGCAACAGCGGTTCGATCTTTACCGTCACCGTAACCAACTCAGCCGGAACAGTCACCAGCACGCCTGCTACGTTGACAGTCAATTCGGCTCCCCTCATCGTCACGCCACCGGCGAACCAGACAGTAACGGCAGGACAGACGGCGACCTTCAGCGTGACCGCGAGTGGCACCGCGCCTCTCACCTATCAATGGTCTAAAAATGGAACCGCAATTCCGGGTGCGACCTCCAGCACATACACCACGCCAGCGACAGTGCTCGGCGATAGTGGTTCGCTCTTCTCGGTCACAGTCACCAACACCACCGGATCGGCCACCGGCGGACCTGCAACCCTCACAGTGAATACTGCTCCCATCATCACGACCCAACCGGCAAACCAGACCGTAAACCCAGGGCAAACTGCGACCTTCAACGTAACCGCAAGCGGGCCCGGAACCCTGACTTATCAGTGGTCCAAAAATGGAACCACCATCCCTGGAGCGAACTCCAACACCTACACCACTCCGCCAGCAGTGAACGGCGACAACGGCTCGCTCTTCACCGTGACCGTGGCCAACCAGTCAGGATCGGTCACCAGCGGACCGGCGACCTTGACCGTGAACACAGCTCCTACCATCACAACCCAACCAGCAAGCCAGACCATAACCGTCGGGCAGACCGCAACCTTCAACGTAGTTGCCGCTGGCTCTCCCACCCTCACCTACCAGTGGTTCAAAGGCGGCATCCTGATCGCCGGAGCCACATCCAGTACCTACACAACGCCGGTGACCACCGCCGCCAACGTCTCGCAGTTCACCGTGACTGTGACGAACCAGGTCGGAATAGTCACCAGCAATGCCGCCACTCTAACGGTGAATAATCCAGTCCCGCTGCCCCCTTCCCTGACGTGCAACTCATCAACCCCGCCTTTCAACGGTGTCTCGACTCTGACCCCCACCTTCTCCAGCGGAACCGCTGTCATCGGATCGACGGGAGTCGGTAGTGTCGATATCACTGCATCAGCGATTAGCGGCCACGGATATACCACCCCAATACTGACCTCAGCCGAAACCTACACGCTGTCGGTCACCGGCACCGGTGGTACCGTCGTCTCCGCAAGCTGCACGGTCACGCCAACCAAAGTCACCATCTCCAGCATCTCGCCAGCCAACGCGACAATCGCTCCGGGCAAGCAGACCTTTACTGCGACCGTCTCCGGCGGCGCCACAGACACTCTGACCTGGACCGCCACCGCAGGCACCTTCGCCGGCAATGTGTGGACCTCTCCCAACACCATCGGCACCTACACCATCACAGCCACCAGCGTGGATGAACCATCTGTCTCCACCAGCACTACGGTGACCGTAAGCGCGCCGGTCATCACCACCCAGCCCTCCAGCGAAAGCGTCTGCACCAACTCGGCGACAACCCTCTCGGTGATCGCAAGTTATGCAACCAGTTATCAGTGGAACTTCAACGGAACACCAATTCCTGGAGCTATCAGCTCCAGCTACTTGATCCCCAGCGCCGTCGCTATGGATGCCGGAAGCTACACCGTTACGGTCTCGAACGCTGCAGGCAGTGTCACCTCTCACGTTGCTAATGTAGTAGTCGGATCATCCATCACAACCAACCCTATAAGTCTTGCAGTCCACGCAACCCAGACGGCCACCTTCTCGGTCGCGGCTACGGGCGACGCCCCCTTCACCTACCAGTGGTACGTCATCGCCCCTGGTCTTGCAGCCGGAACTGCGATCACAGGCGCCACGTCGAACACCTACACGACACCAACTCTGACAACGAACTCCAATGGCGCACGATACTATGCCATCGTTACGGATTCCTGCGCCGCGCTTACCAGCACTTCAGCCACTCTGGTCGTCGTCAACGGCAACACGCCACCTACGATCCTGACTCAACCTGTTAGCCAGACCGTCGCAATCGGTGCCACGGCGACATTCACAGTCGTAGCGGCTGGCTCTCCTACCCTCACCTATCAGTGGTATCGCATCCCTGTGGGCAGCGTGACGGGCACTGCGATCTCTGGTGCTACCTCCACCAGTTACACCGTGCCAGCCGCAGCAACCAAAATCGGCAATGATGGCGATGCGTACTACGTCATCGTCACGAACCCCTTTGGCCAGGCACTATCGCAAAGCGCAACGCTGGCCGTTGGCAGTGGAATTCTGATTACGAAGCAACCTACGAATGTCTTCGTCAACGCAGGCGCCTCGGCGACCTTCTCAGTGACAGCCACCTCCACCCTCCCCCTAACGTACCAATGGTACGAGGCCGCGCCTGGCAGCTCCACCTTCACCGCTATCGCCGGAGCAACCGGCGCATCCTACACCCAGGCTTCAACTGCCACTACCGATTCGGGTTCGGTCTTCTATGTCGTCGTAAGCAATGGAAGCACGCCCTCGGTTACCAGCTCTTCAGCGTCGCTCTTCGTAGGCCCTCTAACTGGCATCAACAATCTTTGCAATGGTTGGACCTGGCTTGGCAACGCTCAACCGCCGACCCCAGGCTGCAGCATCCAGTTGGCCGCCGCCACGTTCAACCAATCCGGAGAGATTGTCTGGCCTAACCTGATCTCCACCACCAACGTTCAGCTCAGCTTCACGATAACCACCAGCGATGCCAGCACTCCTCCCGCTGATGGCTTCGCCCTGGTCTTTGGCGACCCATCCCTCGGAGCAACCCTCACCACCGTCGGAGACTCCGGATCAGGTCTGGGAGCCGAAGGAATTCCGGGAGCTGTCCTCGCCTTCGACGACTTCGAAAATCAGGGTGATCCGCCGATTCCCTACCTCGGTATAGAGAGGGGAGAACCCGCTCTATGGGAGCACCCCTTCTTCAACCTCAATACCGACATCCCTGCTCTCGCAGCTCCGGGAGAGACAATATCGCACAGCTATGTCGTCTCCCTCGTGCAAGGATTGATGACCGTGACGATGGATGGCACTCAGGTCTTCTCCGGGGCAGTCACAATTCCTCCCGTCGCCTATCTCTACTTCACTGCCTCTACCGGTACCTTCTACGAGCAGACGGTCATCAGCAACCTCTCAGCCACTGTTTCCGCGCCGTAATCAAGGCGCATGAGGAGAAATAAGAAATGCGATCGATTGCACTAGCATGTGCCCTGTTATTCGGAATGACTACTGCGGCTATGGCTCAGGCCACGTCCGGTGCCTCGCACAGTGGAGACGTAGCATTGGCCTACCATTGGGTGCATACCAACGCGCCCCCAGGTGGAGGGTGTGGCTGCTTTGATCTCAATGGCGGTGGCATCTCCGGTTCATGGAACTTCGGCCCCCAGTTGGCCGTGGTGGCAGAAGTCAGTGTCGACCATACTGGTAAAGCGCTCACGACGACGGACTCTCTGACCCTGACCTCCTACATGGCCGGACCGCGCCTTCGTCTCCCCAATCCATGGATGCATGGTGTTCATGCTCTGCAGCCCTTTGCCCAACTCCTTGTCGGCGGCGCACATGCCGGTGGAGGGATAGTTGGCGTCGGCGATGGAACTTCCGCCTTTGCCGGTCGTCTCGGTGGAGGCATCGACCTGCCACTGAGAGAAGGTCTCGCCGTTCGAATCATTCAAGCCGATTATTATCTGACTGACGTTGCAAACGGTGCAGACAATCATCAGAACAATCTATTGATCGGTGCCGGCATCGTCGTTCGTTGGTCCAGATAGCTGGCGCTGAGCTCGAACATCGTTCCACCAAACTCACTGTGGACGGTTCATCACGGTCTGCACCAGATCGCATAGCTGTTGCGCAGTAAACTGGTTTCCTTCGAGGTTCGTTACCAATCTCCCTCTGCGGTCGATGATGACGGTATGCAGCGAGTGCGTCAACAACCCCTCCTCGCGCCAGAAGTTCATGCCAAACATCGCGGCCACCTGTTTCACCTCCGGCAATGGCCCCGTCAGGAAGTGCCAGAGTGCTGGGTCAGCGTGCCACACACCGGCATACTCAGCCAGCGTTGCACCCTGATCATGCTCCGGGTCGATCGCTATCGTCAGAAGCACAAAATCGCGCCCTGCACGAGCGGAAAAACGTCTCTCCACCGCAGCTAAATTATTCGAGAGACGAAAGCAATAATCAGGATTTGGGCAGCGAGAATAACCAAACGTCAGCACCACCACCTTACCCTGCAACTGGGAGAGATGAATCTCTCTTCCCACCTGATCAGTCAGTGCAAAATCCGGCACGCTCTGCCCCTTCGTCACAATCTGTGCGACTGAGGAAGGATTCAGCGCACGTTGCAGCGCAGTCAATCCATCCGCCTCCATCGGCTCCGACTCAAAATTTGCCGCTGTGACCGTCTGCACGTCGTCCGCATACAGCACGTGATTGCGCTCAACGATCGTAAAACGAACCGTCGCACCCGGTGTGATCGTAGTCAGCATCTTTGGGTTGCGCACCGCGAACGACATCTCCATCGGGTCCATGTATCCCGGGATCGCCTCACACGACACAACCAGAGACTGCCGCGCCTTTCCCAACTCAGTCACGACGCCTCTAGCAGCGTGTCCCTGTGCGCGACACACCCCAGCCACACCGAGCAATGCAACCATCGCCGAGAGTGCCGCACGCTTCATCATGCCTCTGCTCCATGCATCACTTAGCCGCACCGATCACCTTACTCCCACCCAGATGGACCGTCTGCCGATCAAGTTTCGTATAACCAGTATCAAACTCCTTGATGGCAATGAACTCGTCTTTATCCACGTTGGAAAACTGTTGCCGTGTATTGGTCGCAGGCCACCACACATCAAGGCTGACGATGCGTGCTCCATGCCCCAGTCCAACGTGTTGCTCCATCGGGTTCGCTCCAAACGAGCTCGTATCTCCCACCGTTCGGTAGATCGACCTGCGTGCGCCCCCATCATTCTCCACCGTTACCTTTATCTCTGCGCCCACCGCGCCGCGATTGCTCTTCACTCCCACCAACCGCACATTGATCCAGTCATTGTCATTGCCTGGATTTCGAAACACCCGCATGGTGTGTTTGTCGGAAGGCACGGAGCCGCCAATCTCGGCAACGATATCTTCGTGGCCACTCCGCTCCAAATCAGCAAACGCAATGCCATGTCCTTTATGCAACTCACCTGTGCCCGAAGAAGCCGTGATATCCACGAAGCTCTTTCCCTCTTTGTTTCGCAACAGGACATGAGGCATCAGATCAGCAAAAGATGGCTGCCCCATCCCCAGATAAATATCCAGGTAGCCATCGTTATCCACATCGCCAAAGTTCGCGCCCATCGGCATAAACACCTTATCCAACCCCACCTGCGCGGTCACATCGCGAAACGTACCATTGTGCATATTCCTGTACAGCTTCAGCGTCTCGGCAGAGACCGGAAGCCCCATGTAACTCCGCACCGTCTGATCGACCGTAAAGCTGTAGTAGCTCGTAACGAAAAGATCTGGCCAGCCATCGTTATCGTAGTCGAAGAACCAAGTCGCAAAGCTCATATACGGAGCCTGCACCCCCGCCTGCTTCGCAACGTCTGTGAACGTCAAATTATGGTTGTTCCGATAGAGAAAATTAGCTCCTCCATAGTTCGACACATAAAAATCCTCATACCCATCCTTGTCATAATCAGCCGCCACCACTCCCTTACTGAACGCTGTTTTATCGATCCCCGCCGCATGCGAGATATCCTTAAACGTCCCATCGCCGTTATTGTGAAAGAGCTGGCTCGGCGCATTCTCATTCCCCACAAACAGATCGAGATACCCATCATTGTCGATATCGGCCCACGCAGCGGTCTGCGATGCAGCGACCGCTGCTCCCAGCCCGCTCTTCTGAGTCACATCGGTAAACGTCCCATCGCAGTTATTCCGCAGCAGCGACCGGCGAATCGGAAACTCCCACCCGCCGCGTAGCACAAGAAAATCCATGCATCCATCATTGTTGTAGTCGGCCTGGATCAAATTCAGCCCACCCAGTTGATCCGAGAGCCCAGCCTGCACCGTCCGATCCGTAAATGTGCCGTCGCCGTTATTGTGAAAGTAGTGCAGCGGATCGCACACATCCACGCTCGACGTAATCACATCGAGCAATCCATTATTCTCAAAGTCGTCCACGATAACGCCGCCCGCTGCCGCAAAAACATTCAACCCAGCCTCACGTGCCACATCCTTAAATCGCCCCACGCTCTCCTTCGACTCGAAATAACTCAGCGGCATCAGATACTTCTGCGGAACTCCCGCCGGATAGTCGCCCAGTGAGATGTAAGCCAAATTCAGCAGCCACCTCACCTGGAGGTCCTCCGGCGCCTGCTCCAGAAAGCTCAGGAAATACTGAATCGCAAGCTTCATGTTCTCCCGCTTTTCAAAGCTGCCAGCGCCTTGCAGCGGCGGAAAGATATCCACGCTGCCCGAGTCGCGATAGACCCCGTTCTCCATCTCCGAGAGATGAAAATAACTAACGCCCAGCGCCTCCTGCATATACGGCATCGCGCCATGAACATCAGACCTTGCAATCTGATAAGCGCTCTGCCACTCCTTGAGCGACCTGTCCATGTCACCCACAAACGCATGCAGCTGCGCAAGTGCGACATGGCCTCGCAGCAATTCGATAGGCGCGGTCTTCCCCCCCGATTGCGCCTCTACCGCCAGCAGTCGCTCCATCCGCTCCGCCGCCGCAGGATGCGATTGCCTGCGAATCGCGCACGGCTGCCGCAGGTCCTGCTTCCAGCCGTCCGGTTTAGAAAACTGCTCGAACACCGAATCCTCTTCGGACATCCCCGCAACGTTGATGCTCTGCCGAACAATGCTCGCAGTCGCAAGTGCCTGGATCTGTTTCGCATTCAAATCCTGCGGAGGAGCCGCCGGCAAAACTGTCAGTATCGCAAACCCGCCAGGCACAGGGAGAATGCGCGTAAACTCTCCACCGCGCAGCCCCTTCAAAGCATCCCGCAACGCAGGAGTCACTTGCGCGGAACTCAGCCGCCCAATATACCCGCCATCCTCCGCACTCGAATCAATGGATCTCTCTTTGGCCACCACGCCAAAGTCCATGCCACCCTTCAGTGTGCTCAGAACAGCCTCAGCCTCCTCAGCCGTGCGACATACGATCATCCCCACATACTCGTCCTGCGAAGATCCTGCCTGTTGGGCACGCGCAAACAACAGGAAGAAAACGCTGGCACTCACCATCAGCAAGGCCGCGAGAATGGTCGTATTCCATCTCTTTTTTCCCATTCTTCCCCGGTAGCGAAGACTATCCGCTTCTACCCAGAAGAAGCAAGCAGGCATTGCACCACTCCAGCGATGGGGCTAAGCTTGTCAATCAGGTTTGTCGTTTGGAAGAACTGACGAGACGCTCTGAACCAGAGCGAACAAGGTGGCAGCATGAAATACCGGATTGGCATATGGGCGACTGTAGGCTTTCTCGTAGCGGGCTGCTGGGCACTCTATGCCTCAGCGACCAATCCTCCAGGGTTAAGCACTGCAGATCCGATCTTTACTCTTGTGCGTTTAACCTGCCCAATCGCGCTTCTTAGTTCTTATCCTCTTCGTCTCTATTGGGTTCTTCTCGCGAACGCCGCTACCTATGCGCTAGTTGGCCTGATCGTGGAGACTCTGCGGCAAAGACGGAATCACGCGAAGATAATTCAAACCTGACCACGACGAACAGACCGCACCCAGAGATCTAACTCCCTACAAACTCCATGCATAAAAAAGATGCCGGGCCGCTGCGTCCTTCACAGCGGCCCGGCATCTTTGCTCCCCTGCCTTACATACCGCTCTGGTCTTTACCGGAGTCAGAATGCACCACGCGATAACCAGAGTTTCCCTGCGACCACACCAGCAGCAGCAGGTCCTTGCCATCAGGATTCGCATGCGCAACATCCACAAACTGCGCCGCCGACGTCACCGGATGACGGTCCACCTCCAGGATCACATCTCCAGGAGCCAGCCCGGCATCATCCGCAGGACTCGCCGGACGAACGCTCTCAATCGCAACGCCCTGCATCTGCGACGGTATATGCAGCTGCTGCCGCACATCGGGAGTCAACTCAGCCACAGCCAGGCCAAGCTTCCCCTTCTGTGTCGAGCCCTCGCCATTGCCCGCCACCTCAGCGTCTTTATGGAACTCCCCAACCTTGACGCTCAACGTCTGAGGACTTCCATTGCGCAGAATGCCCAGCTCAATCGTCGTTCCCGGCATATCCTGGCTCACGGCAACCTGCAGCGCGCCGCCGTTCAGCACCTTCTCACCGTTCAACTGGTCGATCACATCGCCGTTCTTCAAACCCGCGCGGCCCGCTGGCGAATCCGGCGTCACCTGCGCAACGATCGCGCCAGTAGTGTCCTTCAGGTTGAAGAAGCTCGCATTCTCCGGAGTCACATCCTGCATGCTGATCCCCAGATAGCCATGATGCACAGCTCCTGTCTTGATCAGCTGCTCCGCCGTCGCCCGCACAATCTGCGAAGGAATCGCAAACCCGGCACCCGCGAACGATCCGCTGTTCGAGATGATGAACGTATTGATCCCCACCAGCTCGCCATGCGCATTCACCAGCGCGCCGCCAGAGTTGCCCGGATTGATCGCAGCATCGGTCTGGATATAGCCACCCGGCTTCCGCGCATCATCCTTATAGGGGTTGTCCCGGTTCACTGCACTCACAATGCCGCGCGTCACTGAATTTCTGAAGTAGCCAAATGGACTACCGAACGCCAGCACCGTCTGCCCCGGCTTCAGCTTTGCGGAGTCGCCCCACGCAATGCTCGGCAGGTCATGTGCCTCTACCTTGATCACAGCAAGATCCGTCAGTTTATCCACGCCCACCAGCTTCGCCTTCAGCACGCGCCGGTCAGTCAGCGTCACGCGCATCTCCAGCGCACCATCGACCACATGGCTGTTCGTCACAATATAGCCATCCGGCGAGATGATGACGCCGCTGCCAATCCCATGCTCAATCTGCGGTTGCTGAGGCTGCTGCTGCTGACCTTGTCCAAACGGTCCGCCCGGCCCAAAGAACTGTGCAAACCCCGGAGGCAGCGCTTGCTGTCCTTGCTGCCCCTGCTGGCTCTGGTCCTGCTCTTCGCCACTCTCATGCTCCGCCGAACCACGCGAGGTCACCGCAACATTTACAACCGCAGGACTCACCCGCGCCGCCACTGCCTCAACCGCATTATCCAACGCCACCAGCGACGAAACGCTCTCGTCCTGCATCGGTGCAGGCGACGAGATCATCGCAGCATGCACGCCATTGTGATGAAAGAACATCGTAGCTGCCAGCACCAGAGCCACGGCAGCACCTGCGGGAGCGGCAAACCGTCCCGCCTTATCAACTAGTTTATTAGTTTTACCGAACATAGAAAGACCTCAGCAACGATTTGTGAATGGTTAGAGTTGAAAGATCAGCCAGCCGCCAGCAGTTGGCACGGCTGCATACGAAGTAAAAAAAGTCTGTTCATGCGCGACGGTCAACACCAGCTTTGCGCCGCCCGATTCGTTCGAGAACTCACTCCTCGACGCGCCCCCGGGCTCATCTCCCATCTCAGTTCGAATCTCATTCCGAGTCTCATTCCAGGAGGTAAGCACCAACCACGGCTGCGTCCTCTGCCTCTGAATCTTCTTCACCCGCTGCAGCGCAGGCCGCGAGCTACGACGAGACCGCTGCTGCAAACCTCGGCCAGTCGTCTTCGATCCCGCACTCGCTGGCATCGAAGCCTTCAGCAAAGTCTCGCGCACAGCGCCGGCCGGATGAAACACCACATTCTGAAAATCTCCCGCCGGCAGCGGCTGCATCGCTTGTGGCAGAGGCAACGCGGCCTCGGAGAACGAGACCAGCTGCGGGCACCGAGCCATCCCTGCCGCACCACCCAGTAATCCAAGCACCAGCACACTCAGCACCAGGCGAGCCTGTGTCCGGCCCATTCCCTCGCGCCACCGCAAGATGCTGTACACCCTCCGCGACAACTCCGACTGCCGCTCCCATGCTCCAAGCGAAAGCGAAAGCCCTCGCCGATTCAGGCGATGCTCCGCCAGCGTCGTAAGGCAGGTCGCATAAGCCTTCGGCGCTTTGGTAAGCCGCAGCACTCCATCATCACAGGCAAGCTCGCGTTCAAAGCAAAGCCGCCGCTCAATCCAAAGCAGCGCCGGATTCAGCGGAAACACGACCAGCCCGATCTTCTGCAGCAGGTTGATCCAGTCATCCGCCCGTCGCAGGTGACCCACCTCATGCAGCACAATCTGCTCCAACTCCGTCTCCGCCAACTGCTCAAACATCTCCACCGGGATCAACACTCGCGGCGAAAAAAATCCGATCACACTCGGGCAATCCACATCCGCGGACGTGCAGATCTGCGCCGCGCGGCGACTCCCCTCCATCCGCACCAATCCAGAGCCAACCCCCGCCACCACCGGCGTAGCCCGCTTCCATATCCTCCGCAACCGAACCGCACTCAACCCCAGTCCAACCGCACGAATCCCCGATAGCAGCACCCACACCGCCGCAATCGCAAAGCTCCATCGCACATCCACATGGACCGCATGCAGCGCCGTTCCCTGCCCTGCAGTACCCTCCGTCCTCAACGCAAAGCTGCGCAGCAGCGGAAGCAGCGCCAGCACCAGAAACACCGCGCTCCAAACCATAAAGCGGATCGAAGCCGTCGTCTTGGGAACCGCATGCAGACACAAACCAACAACAGCGGCCAGCACAACACCCTGCCAGATGCCGGACACAAAGGCACCCGCCGCCAGCCGCGAAGCCATCTCGATCCCCTGCATCACGCCCAGTATCATCGCTCGTCCTCTGTCATCAAGCCATCGTCCGCCGCACCTGCAATCGCATCCTTCAGACGCTGCAGCTCCGCAGGGGTAATCTCGTCATCGCCCAGCAGCGCCAGCAACAGTCGCTCCCGCGAGTTCCCAAAAAAACGCTGCATCATATGACGAACCTCGGACCGGCTAGCCTCATGCTCGGCAACGCAGGGGATATAGACAAACGCCCTGCCCTCCTGCCGATGCCGCACATAGCCCTTCTGCTCCAGCACCCGGATCGTCGTCAGCACGGAGTTATACGCCAGAGCACTCCCCTCCGGCATCGCCGCCACCAGCTCCCCCACCACCGATTCGCCACGCTCCCACAACAGCTTCATCAGCCTGAGCTCTGCTTCGGTCAGCGTAATGGACTTCTTCGGTGGCATAGTCTCAATCGTCGGAAAAACCAATCTCTAGCCAGTCAGACGGCCAACTAATCGATTAGTTAGCAAAAAAAAGCCACAAACTGGCCGCGCGAACCCGGGTCCCTGCAAACAGGTCTTCGTTTGCGGGGTGGCCGAGCGCAGTGGAACCATCCGGCAGGACATAACTTTACCGAGCCCCGTTGCTCCCCGGCAAACCCCCAAAATATCACTGTATAAGTGGCAACTCTCAGCGTACTATCGTGGCTCGTATGTCTTCAGACGACGCCAGCACCCTCCGCAAAGCGATTGAGAATAGCCAGATTGTGCCCTTCTTCCAGCCTCTCGTGGAACTGCGCACCGGCAGGCTCCGAGGCTTCGAGGTTCTGGCCCGCTGGCAGCATCCACTTCGAGGATTGGTTCTTCCCGACGACTTCATCCCGCTCGCCGAAGCAACCGGCCTAAACGGCCTCCTCACCAGCAATCTCCTGCGTTCAGTCTTCGCAGAGGCCAAAGGCATCCCCGAACATCTCACCCTCTCGGTCAACGTCTCACTCACCCAACTCACCGACCGCACCCTCCCCAAAAACATCTGTCTCACCGCAAGAGCGGCAGGCTTCTCCCTGAACCGGCTCATCCTCGAGATCACCGAGAGCGCCCTCGTCGACAACACGGAGTACATCTATTTCATCGCCAATGAGCTCAAGGAGCAGGGCTGCCGCCTCGCTCTCGATGACTTCGGCACCGGCTACTCCAGCCTCCGCCACCTCCAGGCGCTCCCCTTCGACGAGCTGAAGATCGATGCCAGCTTCGTCCGTTCCATGACGCATACCAAGGAGAGCCGAAAGATCGCCGCCGCCATCATCGGCCTCGGCAACAGCCTCGATCTCGTCACCGTAGCCGAGGGCATCGAAGACCAGACCCACGCCGACATGCTGCTCTGGCTGGGCTGCGAACTTGGACAAGGCTGGCTCTACGGCAAACCCATCCCATCAGAAGAGCTCCCCGAACTCCTGGCCGCAAAGATCTTTCCGCTCTCCGTAGACCCTGCGTCAAAGTATCCCGATGCAAGTCCCCTGCGCCTCGAGGCCCTGCCCACGCAGCGTCTCGCCCAGCTTCACGCCATCTACGACGGGGTTCCGGTCGGCCTCTGTTTTCTCGATCGCAATCTTCGCTACGTCAGCGTCAACAAGCGTCTGGCAGTCATCAACAACACTCCCGTCGCCCTCCATCTCGGTCGCTCCGTCGCAGAGGTAAGCCCACACCTGTTTCCTCAATTTGAACCCTACCTCCGGAGTGCGCTCTGCGGCGACGCGACCATAGGGATTGAGGTCAGCGGCCCCAACCACAAACAGCCCGACCAGCTCATGACCTTTCTGATCTCGTTTCAGCCCGCGCGTGACGAAGTCGACGAGGTCATCGGCGTCTCTGTTTCGGTCGTCGACATCACCCCCCGCAAACAGGCCGAAGAGGCCCTCGCTGAGAGCGAAGACCACTACCGTCAAACCGTCGAGCTCAATCCGCAGATCCCCTGGACAGCCGCCCCCGACGGCATGATCCTCGATGTTAGCCGCCGCGCTGAGATACTCACCGGTCTCACCCGTGAGCAGACCCTTGGTCAAGGCTGGTTGCAGGTCTTGCATCCCGAAGATGTCCCGCAGGTAGTAGTCGTCTGGGAGCATGCCCTTCGCACCGGCGACTCTCTCGACACCCAGTACCGCATCCGCCGCCACGACGGCGTCTGGCGCTGGATGCGTGCCCGCGCCTCGCCCCGCCGCGGCGCAGACGGCGAGATCATCCGCTGGTACGGAACCCTGGAAGATATCGACGACCACAAAAAAGCTCTGGAGGCCTTGCGGAGTAGTGAAGCTCGACTGCAGGCTGTCTTCGCTGCCGTGCCCGTAGGCATCGTCATCGCCGATGCGCCCAACGGTCGAATCATTATGAGCAATCCGCGAGCAGAGAACATCCTTGGCCGTCCCATGGCTCCTCAAAGCACAATCCAGGAGTACACCCAGGCAAAAGGCTATCGTACCGATGGAAGTCTGATTCAGGCCCATGAATATCCTCTCGTCCGCGCCATTCTTCAGGGAGAAACAACCAATGCAGAGGAACTCCTGTACCAGCGCGGCGACGGCTCGCACGCTTGGATCAACCTCAGCGCCGCCCCCATCCGCGCCGCGGACGATCAAATCGTCGGCGGAGTCGTCGCCATCCAGGACATCGACAAAGAAAAGCGCGAGATGCAGAGGTTGCGCGGCCTCATCTCCGCCAATGAAATCAGCAAAAGCCCCAACCTCACTGATCACGAAAAGTAAGCAGTGGAAAAGACCTCATCGTCCAAAGTCCTGGGGCGTTCGAGAGCGTCTGACGAGTCAACACTCCTGCTTCCAGTGAATCAAACTCAAAGCACCGCACCAACAAAAACAGTGGCCCGCGCTCATCACGCGGGCCACTGATCACATATCTCTAAATCTCTAGAACAGAAACCGCAGCGACATCTGTACCTGCCGCGGGCTGCCGATCGTGTGGTTCACAACGCCAAGACCGGATGGGCAATTGTAGAAACCTGTGTTGGAGGCGTTACACGCGGTGGGCAGCACCGGCGTCCCCGCAATCGGGAACCCGTTGTAGTTCTGGTTCTGCGCTACCTCGTTGCCGGGCACATCGAAGCTGCTTGTATTGGTGAGGTTATAAACGTCAAACGTGTACGTCAGGCTGTAACGATCGCTGATCTTTGTCGCCTTCATAAGCGAGGCATCCGCGCGCTTCTGGAACGCCTGATGGAAGATGTTGCGCTGGCCGGTTGTGAAGGTAGTCTCGTACGGGTCGGACGTAGGGACAGCTCCGCCAAGACCGCCTGCCGCCAGCAAGGGGATAGTAAAGCAAGAGGCATTGAGAGCCTCATCCCCTGTTCCAAAGGCTCCCGAGTGACCGGTCTTGGCGTTCTTCGCCGTGCAGCCCGGAGCCAGCGGAACAATGGGATTGGTGATGCCGTTGCTCACGCCATAGTAGATGCTGCCCACAGCACCGCTGAAGTCGATGACACTATAAGGCTGTCCGCTCTGCAGAATAGTAAGACCGACCAGCGACCAGCCATTGGTGAAATAGCTTTCGACGTTATGACTGTGGACAAATTCGGGCAGCCTGTAAACATAGTTGAAGTTGATGACGTGGGTGCGATCGAAGTCGGACGAGGCGTACCCATCGCGCAGGTTCAATGGGTTGTTACCGTTGTAGAAGAGGCCCAGTCCGCTCTGTTCATCCAGCGCGTGGGAGTAAGTGTAGGAAGCCGCAACCTGCAGACCATGGCTCATGCGCTTTTCAATGTGTGCCGTCAACGCGTTGTAGGCATCGACGCCAGCGGCCTTGTAGTCAATGGACTCTGCCGCATAACCGATATACGGAACGCGATGATCGATGTTGCCGCCCTCGTAGTCTTCAAGGTAGGAGCTGCCATCGGGCAGCGTGGCCCCATCTACGTTGTAACCGTAAGAGTACTTCTGACCATGGATGCTGCTGCTGGGTGAGGCGATCCCCGGCTGGTTGAAGGGAATCGGGATGACCTGATGCCGCCCAAGATTACCGACATAGCCGAGTTCGATAGCGAGGTCGTTACGCGGCTGCCATTGGATGTCCAGCGTGTAGTTATAGGTGTAGGGAAGTTTGTTGGCACGATCGTAAACCCCCAGCGAGATGGGCTGGCCGCCGTTACTGATGCTCGCGAGGTTGGGCAGGTACTTGCTCAGGTCGGACGACTTCGGATTGGTCGGTGCCGCGCTCTGGACGTTCGTGTAAGGGTTGGCCAGGTTGCCCGTTGCTGCCGTCGGCGCTACCGTCGGTGGAGAAAAGGGGTCGCCGCCAGAGGCCAGTCCACCGCAGGTAGGAATGTAGTAGTTGTAAAGCGTCGCGGTGGGACAGCTCTGGGCCGTCACGAACGGCAGCTGTTGATTGACGCCAAACGGACCGCCGGTGACAGTGCCGATCGCATAGCCGGGCGAGAAGTAGCTGAACAGTTCACCGCGGTCGTAGTACATACCAAAGCCCGAGCGAACGACCACTTTACTGTGGAACATCTCAGGTTGCCATGCCACGCCCAGCCGGGGACCAACCCCCCACTGGCGACCGGTAAGCGTAGTCGGACTGATACCGCTGGTTCCATTCGCATTATTGCCGGCGATGATGAAGCCAGGCTGCGCAATCGTATCCGCCGTCGCGTCGTATTTATAGGCGTTCGGGTCGTTGGGATGGTTAGGATCGGGAAAATCGAAGTTGAAGATTCGCCCCTCCTTCTCTGTAAGGCCGCCGTCCCAGTCATAGCGCAATCCCGCAGTCAGCGAAATGGTTGGTGTCACCTGAAACTTATCCTGCACGTAGCTCCCGACCTGGTTGGCCCTGTAGTAGCGGCTCGCGTTGCCCTGCAGAAAGGAACTGACGTAGAAGGAGGTGGAAGAGCTGCCGGGAGTCACATAGCCTTGCGCGTAGGCACTCAGGTCATCAGTGGCGACGGTGCCGTTACCGGTGCGTTTGTCAATGGTGTTCAACTGGGTGTAGCTGTAGCTGGTTCCAAAGCTGACGGTGTGCTTGCCCAACGACCAGATGGCGTTACCGGACGGCTGCCAGCGATTCTGAAAGGCGCCGGTATTAGGAGCCTGCCCCTCCGCATTCGGGCCGATATTCAGGATGCCAGTACTTACCAGGCCGGCATTTGCTGCAGTGCTGCCCAACACGTTCACAATCGACACGCCGGGAAAATAATTCGATCCAAACTCATTGATCGAAACCGTACCGAGCGACCCCCCCGGGATCGCACCAGGTCCGAAGGGCTGCTGATTATCAACCCATGTCTTCTCGCGAATGAAGCCCATCGTCTGCGTAGTGCTCAGATTGGGCTTGACGAGGTAGGTGTTGATGATCGAAAAGACCTGCGCGCCGGAATCGAGGTGCTCGTCAAATCCGGGGACACTCGAGTACGCGTACGGAGCAATCGTTGGATCATGCTGGTAGAAGTACTTCAACGAAACGGTGTCTTTGCTTGTAGCGTTGTAGTCGAGGTTGGCCACACCGGTGTCAGCCTTGAAGCGGCCAGTCCCGGGCAGAAACGCATTGAACGGATGACTGGGAGACAGGTTGCTCGATCCCATGTCATTAGGGACCAGCCATTTGCCGGGCTCCCCCGGAAGCGATGGCGAGTTGAACAAAGCAAGCGCGGTTCTATCGATGTTCTGGGCGCCGAGGCCGGTACCGAAGTTATTGTTGATAATGCCTGCGAATCCCGCTGCGCTGCGGGTGCTGTCGGAAAGACCGACCGGCACGTTGATCTCATTGTCGCCGATCTCCTGATCAGAGACCTGCATGTGTTGATAGGCCACGAAGCCGAAGAGCTTGTCTTTGATAATGGGGCCGCCGAAGGTACCCCCGGCCACGTAGCGATGAAGCTCAGGATTCACCGCCTTTGGATCATTCTCCGTAATGAGCGGATCGTTCTTGAAGAAGAACGGCGCTGCATTAATCCAGTTGGTGCCGCGCCGCCCATAGACCGTCCCGTGATACGCGTTCGAGCCGGAGGCGGTGCTCATATCAATGTGCGCGCCAGAGGTGGACCCCTGTTGCGCGTCATACATGGAAGCGTTGACGCGAACCTCCGCGATCGTCTCAGGCGCGGGAGTCGGAATGGCGTTGCCGATCGAAAGGTAGACGGAGGCGACAGATTGAATGACCCCGGCGCCACCCTGAGTGGTGGAGACGCCCGTGCTGTTGATCACTCGCAGCGATCCAACCTGGCTTGTGCTCTTCCCGTTGAATAGATTGCTCGCGTCCACGCCATTCACTGAGAAGCTGTTGCTCGTGTCCCGCTGTCCATTCGCCCAGATCGGCAGATTCCCCAGGCCAGTGTTCGCCCCGGTTCCACCCCCCAGCTCCGCGTTCACGCCCGGCGAAAGAATCGCCAGTCCTGTAAAGCTCCCCGTCGGCAGCGGAATCGACTCGATCTGCCCTTTGTCCAGTACGTAGCCATTCGTCGTGTCCACCGCATTCATCAGCGGAACCGCATCCACACTCACAACGGTGTTCACCGCACCCACCGTCAACTGCGCATTCACCGTAGCCGTGCGATCGCCTTGAATAGGAATGGCCTGCATCTTCTGCGTCTGAAAACCATCCCTCGTAAACGACAGCGTATACGTCCCAATCGGCAGATTGGCAAACTCATAGAATCCATTGCTTCCGGCCGTCTGAGTTCGCGTCAAGCCCGTCTGGTCGCCTACAACCTTCACCGTCGTACCGGGCAAAATTCCGCCTGACGCATCCGTCACCACGCCCGTCAAGCCGCCAAGTGTCTGTTGACCAAACCCAGGACACACCAGCAAAAAGAACATCATCTGGCAAAGAATGGCGGAAAGACAGAACTGCGAACGCTTCGTCATGCTCAGGCTCCAAAAGTAGTGCAGGTGGAAGATCAACTACACGTTGTCAGAACGATCGAAGAAACACTGCTGCGCTTAAGCGGCACTGCGGATACGCGGTGACTGCGCTACAGAGAATAGGACCTAAAACTGAAAACCGGTGATAGTCAGTTCATGTGTGAAATCTGGAATGAATCAGAGCATATCGGAAGTTGTCAAAATTGCGAAGTAAATTCGTCGCATCCCTCAAACCACGGGCATCTATTGGGATGCGCCAGGGCTGGCTGCAACCCATCGCGATTCCTGCGAGGTACAAAAATAATTTAGGCAAGACCGCCGGCAAAGAATCAACCCAAAGCCAGCCTGAGACGAGAGCCATCCAGCGACGAGAGCCTGCATGCCGCTCCCGTCGCCGCAACGACTGAACTACTCCGAGCCAGCCACTTACTCCAGCCCGCGATCCTTCAACATCGGCTCGATATTCGGCGATCTACCCAGCCACGCCGCATACATCTTTTCCAGGTCCTCAGTATTGCCTCGCGACAGCACCATCGCGCGAAAACGATCGCCATTGGCTCGCGTCAACCCGCCGTGGTCCTCGAACCACTGGAACGCATCGTCGTCCAGCATCTCGCTCCATAGATAAGCGTAGTACCCCGCCGCATAGCCACCACCCCAGATATGCGAAAAGTAGCTCGACCGATACCGCGGCGGCACATCGCTCACCAGCAGATGCTTCTTCTCGAGCGCCGCCTTCTCAAACTCATCTGGGCTCTCCAGCGTCGCACTCACCGGCAGTGAGTGCCACTGCATATCCAACTCCGCCGCCGCCAGCAGCTCCGTCACCGCATACCCTTCGTTAAAGGTTGCAGCCTTCTTGATCTTCGCCGCCAGCTCCGCCGGCATCGGCGCCCCGGTCTTGTAGTGCTTCGCATAGTGGCTGAAGATCGCCGGATACATCGCCCAGTGTTCATTGAACTGCGAAGGAAACTCCACAAAATCCCGCGGCACCGACGTCCCCGAAAGGCTCGGATACTCCGTCGCTGCAAACATCCCATGCAGCGCATGGCCAAACTCGTGGAACATCGTCGTCACATCGCTGAAGCTGATCAGCGCCGGCTCACCCTCTGCCGGCTTCGGCAGGTTTGCCACGTTGAACACCACCGGCAGCGTCCCCTTCAACTTCGACTGATTCACGAAGTTGCTCATCCACGCCCCGCCGTTCTTGTTGTCCCGCTTGTAGTAGTCGCAGTAAAACAGCGCCAGCGGCTTCCCACCCGCGTCGAACACCTCGAACACCCGAACATCCGCATTCCACACCGGAATATCCTTCCGCTGCCGGAAGCTCAATCCATACAGCTGATTCGCCGCATAGAACACTCCGTTCTGTAACACATTATTCAGCTCGAAGTAAGGCCTCACCTGCGCCTCATCCAGATCGTACTTCGCCTTGCGCACCTGCTCAGAGTAGAAGTTCCAATCCCAGGGCTCCAGCGTAAATCCGCCCTTCTGAGAATCGATCAAAGCCTGAATGTCCTTCGCCTCGCCCGCAGCCTTCGCCGTCGACGCAGGCACCAGCGCATCCATAAACTTCAGTGCATTCTCTGGCGTCTTCGCCATCTGGTCCTGCAGCTTCCACCCCGCATAGCTGTCGAACCCCAGTAGCTTGCCCTGCTCCGCGCGAACCTGCGCCAACCGCGCAATCGTCGCCCGCGTATCGTTCGCATCGCCTCGCTCCGTGCGTGTCCACGAGCTCTCAAACACCGCCTGCCGCGTCGCCCGATCGCTCAACGCCGCCAGAAAAGGCTGCTGCGTCGTATTCTGCATCGCCAGCACATAGCCGTCTTTCTTCCGATCCTTCGCCAGCTCCGCCGCCCCACCAATCTGCGCCTCGCTCAACCCCGCCAGCGCAGCCTTGTCCGTCGTCACATACGCTGCATCCTTGGTCGCTGCCAGCACCTTCGTCCTGAACGCATTCGACAGCGTCGACTCCTCTTCATTCAGCTTCTTCAGCTTCTCCTTATCAGCCTCCGACAGGTTCGCCCCTGCAATCACGAACTGCTGGTAGTAGTACTCCACCAGCCGCAGCGACTCCGCATCCAGCTTCAGCGACTCACGCTCTTTATAGACTGCGGCAAATCGCGCAAACAACTTCGCATTCAGATACATCGCATCCTGGTGCGCCGCCAGTTTAGGCGCTTCAATCTCCTGCAGCTTCTCCAGCACCGGGTTCGTATTCGCACCCGCAACCCCAGAGAACGCGAGGCTCGCCCGAGTCAACAAATCACCCGTCTTCTCCATCGCGACCACCGTATTCTCAAACGTAGGCGCAGCCGGATTCTCCGCGATCGCCAGCACCTCCTTCAACTGCTCCGCCATCCCCGCCTCAATCGCCGGCTGATAGTCGCTGTCCTTGATCTTGTCGAACGGCGGCGCCTGAAAAGGCAGCGTACTTGGCGCGAAGAAGGGGTTAGCCGGGCCAAAGCCCGCGACACTCTGTGCAGCTAAAACATTCGAACTCATCATGATCGCGCCGGCGGCAAGCAACAGATGCGTCCTTGAAAGCATGGTCTTCGTACTGCAAAGTCGCATCGTGTTCTTCACTGCTCGTATTCCTCCAAAGCTCCGATTGTAGAGGAAACACCAGGAAGCCACGCCAGCACCCGCGCCTTTCCCCGAAAAAATATTCCGACCCAGTCGCGCAGAACAAAGTAGAATCTGCACCATCCCTGCGCGCGACCGGAGGCCCGCAATGCTTTCCGTCCCCATCCACCCCAGTCAGCCCCCCGCGGCGCCGACCGCCCGAACTCCTCAGCCCATCCATCTCCCTCCGCTCGAAGGCCTCGACATCAAGGCCCGTTACGACACCGCCCGCACCGGCGGCGACTTCTTCGACGCCCTCACCCTCGGCCCGCACCTCGTCTTCCTCCTGTCCGACATCGCCGGCACCCGCACCTGCGCCCACACCATCGCAGCCAACACCCAGGACACCTTTCGCGCCCGCGCCCCTCAACTCTTCGGCACCCCCGGCGCCAATCTCACCGACGCCATCTCCACCCTCGCCCACGACATCAACCACACCCTCACCACCGCCACCCCCCACGGAGTCTGCTTCGCCCCCACCTTCCTCGCCTGCTTCGACCTCTCCCTCAACATCCTCACCTACATCAACGCCGGCGGCCAGCCCGCCATCTTTCGCGACACCGACGGCACCCGCATCCTCACCAACGCCTGCATGCCCCTCGGCCTCTTCAGCCTTCTCACCTTCGAGCCCGGCATCCAGGCCTTCGAACCCGGAGCCCGCCTGCTCCTGGTCACCAAAGGTGTCATCGAAGAACGCAGCGGCCGAACCCCCTTCGGCACCGACCGCCTCACCCAACACCTCCAGACCGCCACCACCCACTCTGCCCTTGACCTCTGTCAACAGATCCTGGAGCAGGCACATGAATTCAACCACCCCTCCTGGTTCAGCTTCTCAAAGCTCAGCCTCTCAAACCTCCGCCTCACCCGGCCCGAACGCACCGAAGACCTCACCGCCGTAGCCCTCGTCCGCCCTGCCTGACTCGTCCCACCCTCCCGCCACTCCGTTCACTCCCCACACGGCTCAGATCGGTCTACCGATGGAATCGCCCGGCGTACCAGTTCCACCGCCCAGATAGACACCCAGATATAATGGAAACAGACGAAGTAACCAGCAGATCAACGGAAAAATCTCCGCTCAAGATCCGCTGACTCCTTTAGCACTATTGGCCAACATCTTAAGCACTACCTCCTGGGTACACCACAAATGCCCGTCGCGAAACTCACCATCGAGTTGGACATCCCACATGCGCAGTCCCTCAAGGACCGCCGCCAGGTTCTCCGCTCCATGAAGGACAAGCTCCGCCACGGCTTCAACCTCTCCATCGCCGAGCTTGACGACGGAGTCGTCTGGAACCGCGCCACCCTGGGCATCGCCGCCATCTCCTCCTCCACCCCGTATCTCACCGGACAACTCCACCAGATCGACCAGGCCGCCCAGCGCATCGCCGCCAACCTGAGCGCCGAAATCCTCGACTCCTACGCCGAAATCCTGCCAGAATCGTCATAAACCTCTCAAAATCAACCTCAAAGTGGCAAATAATCACCAAAAAATCGCCATTTCGTCAAGACTTACTAGGTTCAAAGCTTCATCTTTGATATCCTCAACCGTTCCACTCAGTAACTGTTCCACTTAGTCGAAAGCCTATGCCCGAGCAACGCGCACGAACCTACCACCGTAACCGAGTCGCCAACACCTTCTCCGAAGAGATCGGAGCAATGCTCGAAGGAGAACTCTCCGATCCGCGCATCGCTCCCAGCTACGTCACCGACGTCGTCCTCGCCCCCGGCGGCAAATCTGCCCGCATCTTTGTCGCAGTCCACGGCAACGAAGAAGAGGAAGTCTCCACCCTCGAAGGCCTCACCACCGCCCGCGCCTACATCCGCTCCCAGCTCCGCGACCGCATGGGCGTTCGCCACGTGCCCGAGCTCACCTTCGCCATCGACCGCTCAGAAAAGATGACCGGCCGCATGGAAGAGCTTCTCGCCCGCACTCGCAAGCGCGACAAAAAGCGCGCCGAAGCCGAACCCCAAAAAACGGTCACCATAAAGCTATGACCCTTCAGGCCCAGCCGCACGAAGACAAGCTGCGGGAGACTCCGGCCCGCGAATCCCAGCTACACGAGCCCCGCATCGCCGCTCTGCTGGCGTTCTTTCGCTCGCACCCCCGTCTGCTCCTCACCTCGCACGCCCGCCCCGACGGAGACGCCATCGGCTCCGTCCTCGCCCTCGCCGAGGTGCTCGACCAGCTCGGCTGCAAAGCGGATGTCGTCCTCGCCGACCCCATCCCACACATCTACCGCACTCTGCCCAACCTGGACCGCATCCACCACTGCGCATCCGCCGACGATGTGGATCCCGATCCCAATACGCCCGCCATCCTGCTCGAATGCGACGGCATCGCCCGCACCGGCCTCCTTGGCCTTGAAGGCCGCACACTCATCAACATTGATCACCACGCCAGCGGCCGTCTCTTCGGCTCCGTCAACTGGATCGACGAGCACGCCTGCGCTGTAGCCGCAATGGTCTACCGCATCGCCATCGCCGCAGAGGTGGTGATCACGCCATCGCTCGCCACCTGCCTCTACACCGCCATCCTCTCCGATACCGGCTCCTTCACCTACTCCAGCACCACCGCAGACACCTTCGCCATCGCCCACGATCTTGCCACGAAGGGAGCCGATCCCAGCCAGATCGCCCGCGACCTTTACTTCTCCAACCCCATCAGCAAGGTCCGCCTGCTCGCCACCGCACTCGGTAATCTTCAATGCGACGGCCCCATCGCCTGGACCTGGGTCACCAGCGAAGACATGGCTCGCGCCGGCGCCGACGCCGAAGACTGCGAAGGCGTGGTCAACTACGTCATCAGTACCGCTGGCATCGAAGCTGCCGTCTTCCTCCGCGGCATAGCAGATACCCATCGCTTCCGCCTCAGCATCCGCAGCAAAGGCAAGCTCGACGTCTCCCGGGTAGCCGAGCACTTCGGCGGCGGCGGCCATCGCAGCGCCAGTGGGTGCACCATGGATGGCCCACTCGACCTCGCCATCGAGCGCATCCTCACCCAGCTTCGGACGGGACTCTGTTAGCCTTGTCTCCTCTAAGCGAATGAATGATATTCAACAATCCACCGGCCCAGGCGCTGGGTCCAGTCGCTCCGCAATCGCCTGGCTTCAACGCCACCTGAAGCTTCCTGCCCCGGTCGCCGCACGCGAGTTTCTCATTCTGCTCCTGGTAACTGGCTTTCTGCTGCTCTACGGTCTGGTCCCTGTCTTTGGCGGCGATCAGCTCGGCCTCGTAGGTGCAGACGAGCCAAGATACGCTCAGGTCGCGCGCGAGATGCTCGCCGCCCACTCCCAGGCCTGCCACGAAGTCAACGCAAAGATGGTGCCGCGCAGCCTGAGCCCCACCGACCTCCGCAACTCCCTCCACTGCATCGCTGGCGGCACCGTCACCCCCATCCTCTATGGCAAGCCCTGGCTCGAAAAGCCGGCCCTCTACTACTGGCGCGCCATGAGCTTCTTCAAGGAGTTCGGCATCTCCGACTGGTCCGCCCGGCTACCCTCCTCCTCCGGTGCCCTCGCCCTCATCATCCTCGTCTTCCTGCACATGCGTCGATTCCGCCCCGGCGGCCATCTTGACGCAGCCCTTATCACCGCCTCCTGCCTCGGCATCGTCAGCTTCGCCCGCGGAGCGTCGACAGACATGCAGCTCGCCGCTCCATTCTGCATCGGCATGCTTGGCTGGTACGCCTGGTACGAGACCGGCAAGAAGTTCTGGCTCTTCGATCTTTACTTCTTCGGAGCCGCCGCCACGCTCGCAAAAGGCCCGGTAGCTCCATTCCTCGCCCTCGCCATCATCCTTCTCTTCGTTGGCCTTCGCCGTGAGTGGTCGGTCCTGCGCCGCACCATCTGGCTGCCGGGCGTCCTGTTGTATCTGGCCATGGTGCTTCCCTGGTACATCGCCGTTCAAAAGCGAAACCCAACCTTCTATCGTCTCTTCTTCCTCGAACACAATCTGGAACGCTTCGCCACCAACCGCTACCAGCATCACCAGCCGTTCTGGTACTACCTCGCCGTCCTGCTCATCGCGCTCATGCCGTGGACCGTCCTCTCCATCCGCTCCCTCGTAGACTCCGTCGAGGTCTCCATCGCCGAGTGGAAGGTCCGCCACAACCCGCTCCGTTATCTCGGACACACCCGCTCAGGCGATGCCTTTCCTGAGTTT
>Ga0302324_100002869_pt1 | contig 39177 bp, 32 predicted proteins | sample Palsa_T0_1_FD_201949 | JGI IMG/M metagenome (GOLD analysis project Ga0302324, IMG submission 201949) | Peat permafrost microbial communities from Stordalen Mire near Abisko, Sweden - Palsa_T0_1 | ecosystem: Environmental > Terrestrial > Soil > Palsa > Peat permafrost | place: Sweden: Abisko...
TCGAAAACTTCATGGTTACCTATAACGAGGATGCCAAACCCTTCATCTGGACCGCCTCTGTCCAAACCATCATGGCAAAGCTCCAAAAGGTGAAGGCCATTTACGAGACACTACACTAGCGGTGCGCTAAGGAGTTCCGTAACGGCCATGTTGCAAGCTCGTCTCCGGCAAATCGCGGTTTTGAATCAGCAGTGTCTCTTGCGCAGTAACTACTCTGTCACGCGCGCCAACAGGGTTGTCATCGCGCACGTCTCACGCATGAGCCATACGCGAGCCTGCTTTGTAACAACCCTGTTTTCGTCACTAGCCAATCTGTGGTTGCGGCTGCGCGAATGGCGTCCCAGCGTTGTAACGGAAGACATTATTCCCTTGTCCCATGAGCATCTACAGGTTGGTTTCGTTCAACCCGGTCACGAACCACCAGTCGTTGAGTTTCGGCATCACGACCTCTTGGCCCGCGAGTTCGGCGAGAACGCGATTGCGCGTGTGCCTTTGGTCGTAAACGCAAACGCGCCCGCAGCGTAGATCTTCGCCACCGAAATTTGGCTCCCGTTCAGGAGCCGCGGTGCTTTGGCCGTCAGCTACAACATGCGCATGAACGCGGATCAGACGATTCTGGCGTGAGCGCGGATGGACGCAAGCCGATCCTGCCTGCATCTGCAACTCGCCGGATGGAATACCAGCGTCGCTGATTTTTGCGTGAAACCAAAGGAACGAACCGATGTTACGTGTTGAGATTCCAGACGATGTGCTGATTCGCGCCGTAAGTGATGCCGTCGAACGTCAGCTCTCCCGGATCAAAGAATTCAGCGGCTACGTCGATCTCAAAGGCGCCTGCAAATATCTCTCCGTGGGTGAATCGCAATTCAAGGAGTGGGTTCGGCTCGGCTTCATTCACCCGCGCAAAGTCAGCTCGCATTTAACACGTTATCGGCTCAAGGAACTCGAAGCTTTCATGGAGGAGTTCCTGGTCAAATCACGTAGCTAGGCCGCCTGACGGGTAATTTCATGGAGGGCTGGTTTCAAGCCCTTCTTCGCTTTTGGAAGCACTGAGAACCACTCTCCGGCCTGTTGTTCGCTCACAAGCTCGCGGTAATTGCGGAACAGCATCGCCGGCGAGTTGCCCATCTCCAGCGCGACCCGCGCCGCGTCTTTGATGTCTGCCAGCCGGTAAGTGGCGTAGCTGTGCCGCAACGCATTCGGCTTCCATGTGAACTCGATAGTCTCATCGTCGCAAGTGATGCCGGTTTTGCAAAATTCCTGCCGCGCTACCGACAGCATATCGTTTCGTGTGTAGCCGACCACGTGGCCGGATTTTTTGCGGCGCGGAAGCAACCACGCCGCGAGCGCGGGCAGAAGCGGAGCGAGCCGGCGCGAGGCCGTCTTGGCCTTCGCCGCTGCGACCTCAATGAAGCCTTGTTCGAAACGGATGTCGCTCCAATCCAGGCGCATGATTTCCTGACTGCGAAGACCGGCAAACGCGCCGACGGCGAAGAATGGAAGCAGTTTCGCCGGAGCGTGGGAGAGAAGCAGTCGCAACTCTTGCGGCGTGTAGATTTCAATCGCGCCTTCGCCGGAATTCGCGGCTGCCACGTCCTCGACCGCAGTCGGCTCGTTTCGCGGCAGGTATCGCTTGGCGCGCGCGTAGCGGAAAAGCTGTAGGACGGCGTTCCGGTAATTGTTGCGAGTGCGCCCGCTGACACCGAGACCGTTCAGCCACACCTCGACCTCGTGCGTGGTGATTTGATCAATGCGTCCGGGAACAGCACCCGCGAATTTGTTCAACCGGTATTTCCGATCCTCCAAGTGAAAGAAGCTCACGCCTTCGACCCGCTTCGACGTGAGGAACTCCTCAACGACCTCGCAAACTTTCTTCGTGATGACACGCGGAGTCTTGCCCCTTCCCGCGATCCACTCCTCCACAGCCGTAAGCAGCGACACCCCGAACGGTGCGAGTTTGTCTTTAGAGAGGCGGTAGTCCTCCACCTCGGCGAGTGTCATCGGTTCCTCGTGCGCCCGGCCCGAGGCGATTTGCGCGATGAGCTTTCGCGCCTCGACTTTCGCCGCATCGAGCGACGCGCGCGTGATCCGTTTTCGTTTTTCTCCGAGCAAAATATCGACGCAATACCGCCCGTCGGAAAACTCGTAAATCGGGACGCTGATGTTCCCCTCTTTGACTTCAATGCGTTTCGTTTTCACCCCAAAAGAATACGAGTTTGTCACGTTTTTGTCACGCCCTATTTGAAAATGTGCGTAAGTCCCTCATACTGAGTGCGACCCTAACGGGATTCGAACCCGTGTTACCGCCGTGAAAGGGCAGTGTCCTAGGCCACTGGACGATAGGGTCTGAGGCGCGGCTTGCAATATCGAAAGGGGCTGGCGCCCTTGCAAGCAAATTCACGGGCCGGGTCGCTTCCCGGATTCGGACAAGGCGGCGTTGAGCAGGGCGACGGTGCGCGCGGTTGCGCCTGCGTGGCGGTCGAGGACGGCGTGCGCGTTGATGGCCATCCACGCGCGCAAGTCCACGTCCCCGAGGAGGCGGGCCACTTCGCGGCGCAACCCTTCCGCGTCCTGTACCTGGATGGCGGCCTGGCGCCGGAGCAGCACCCGGACGACCGCGCTGAAATTTTCCATGTGCGGGCCGAAGAGGACCGGTTTGGCCGCGGCGACGGCTTCCACGGGGTTCTGGCCTCCCACGGCGGCCAGGCTCTTGCCGACGAAGAGGACGGTGCCGAGGTGATACCAATGGCGCAGTTCGCCGGTGGTGTCGATAAGCAGGCAATCGATGCCGGGGGGGATCGGATCGGAAAGCGCCGTCCTCAGCAGCGGGGAGAGGCCGAGCGAGCGCAGCGAGTCGAGGATCGCGCGAGTCCTTTCGACGTGCCTGGGCGCGATGATGAGAAACAAGCCGGGAACGGTCTTGCGAAGTTCGAGGAAAATCTGGCCAAGGAGCGTCTCTTCGCCGGGATGGGTGCTGCCGGCAAGGAGAACGGGGGTTTCGGCCTGGACTCCGAGCGGCGCCAGCAGGGCTCGGAATTCTTCCTCGCGCGATTCGACCGGGGCGTCAGGGTCGAACTTGATGCTGCCTGTGAGGTGGATCTTCGTGTCGTCAACGCCGAGGGAGTTCCACCGGGCGACGTCCTCCGGTTCCTGGACGCACACACTATCCAGCAGCCGGAAGATGGGGCCCGTCAGGAAGCGGAACTGGTGAAAACGCCGCTCGGATCGGGGCGAAAGGCGGGCGTTGACCAAGGCGAGCGGGATGCCGCGCTGTTTTGCCTCGGAGACGAGGTTTGGCCAGACTTCGGCTTCGACGAGGATGATCTGGGTGGGCCCGATCAAGTTCAAAGCCCGTTTGGTGAAGAGGGGAAAATCCAGTGGGTTGTAGATGACTTCCATCCAGTCGGGGGCCGAGGAGCGAGCCAGGGCCAATCCGGTGGAGGTGGTGGTCGAGAGGACAACGTTGAGGTTCCTCCTTGTGGATTTCAACTGCCGGGCAATCTTCTGGGCGATGAAGACTTCCCCGACGCTCACGGCGTGAATCCACACCCATTCCCTTGCCGCTATACGGTCGCGGACTCGGGACGAGTAAATGCCGAAACGCTGCCCGAATTTGTGACGGTACTTTCCGCGGCGGATCATCCGCAGGAGGAATCCCGGCAGGAGGAAGAGCAGGACAAAAGGAAAAAAGGCGTTGTAGAGGAGAAGCGACCGGCGGGTTTCACCCGAAAGGGAAGAGTTTTCCGTGGAAAGGGTGGGCAAGGACGGCAAGGAAGCGGATGGGTACCGAAGAGCCACAGCCGGACCCTACTGCGGCACCCACTGTATGGACGAGGAGGCGGCGGTGGTGCCGGCCGCGTAAGTCGTCCAGGGAAGCGTCAGAACGTGCCAATCGGAGTAAAGAACGTTAACCATGTTACGGTTCGAGAACGTCCCATAAGTGGTGCCGTTGCTGCCGCTTAACAATGTCGTCGGAGTCACCACGGGACCGGTGGACGGGGTGGTGGAAGTGTCGGTGGCCGGAAAGGATACCGCAGGACCAGTTTGGAGGACGTCAGGCGACATGAAGATTAAACCGCTTGCGTAGGTGAGCTTGTCCAAGTTTCCGCTGAATGTGCCTGATGTAATGGGTGTTACTCCCAAAACGTAGCTATTGATCCCGTAACTTACCGGAAAGGCAGTTCCGGACATGCCATTGTTCACGCGCGAGTCGAAGGGTGAGACGAATATTTTCATTGAATTGGCGTAGTTGGGGTAGAGAGTCGCAACCCACGTTGAACTGCCGGAACTAAATACCTGGTTCGAGTTGTCGTTGAGGTAGGCAAGGGTGGCAATCCCGATTTGCCTGAGGTTATTCGCATCCTGTGTGGCGCGGCCTCTTTCCTGGACACCCTTGAAAACGGGCAAAGCGATCCCCGCCAGAACGCCAATGATCGAGATGACCACCAGCAATTCGATCAGCGTGAAGGAGGCGAGTTTTTTCGTCGAACGGGGGTTCACGGTGAAAACAGTTTACAACGAAAGCGGCGCAATAACCACTTTTTTTTGCTGGCGCGTTGTTTATTACACCAGGGTCAACAGGGCGACTTCGGGCCGGCAATTGATACGTATGGCCAGGGGGAGGGTTCCGACGCCGCTCGTGACGTAGCCGCGCACGCGCGGGCCGTGAACCAACCCGTAGCGGTACTTATTGCCGAATGCCGAGGGGACGACCGGGGAGCCGAGGCCGGGGATGACGATCTGGCCGCCGTGGGTATGCCCGCACAGAACGAAACCGATGCGCGGGTCGCGGAAGTATTCCAGACTGTCGGGATTATGGGTGACGAGGAGGGCCGCGTCGCTCGATGTGACGCCCGCAAGCGCCGAGAAGACATCCTGCCGCTGGGTGACGAAGTCCCCCACCCCACCGATCCGGAGGCGGCATCCCGGCCGTTCCAGCCAGAGACCGCGGTTGGTGAGGTTCTCAAATCCGGCGGCGGCGATGGCCCCGTTTACCTCCCGGATTCCGGCGCGGACATCGTGGTTTCCGGCAACGGCAAAGACACCGAGTTTGGCCTTCAAGTTTTTCAGGATGTCAAAGCACGGCGCGACATATTTGAGCCCGACGCCCCAATCCATATAGCCGTTGCCCGCTGTAATGTAGTCGCCGCCAAGAACGATGAGATCCGGCTCCAGGGCGTTCACAACCGAGACGGTCTCTCTTAGGTAACTGGCCGGGACCATCTCGCTGTGATGAATGTCGGCAAGGAGGGCGACGGTCATGCCGCGAAAAGCGGCGGGCAGGTTGGGGAGGGTGACGTTCAGCCCGGTGACGCGGAGCCATTTCGCTTCAAAAAGGCCGTAGATGCTTCCGCCCAAAGCGGAAGCGGCGGCGGCTTTGGCTGCCAATGCGATAAAATGTCGCCGGTGCATGCGGAATGGAAACTATCGGGACGCGCGGATTTCACACGAGCAAATTGTTTGTCCATGCCGCCAGGTCGGGCGGGAGGGGGGATCGCCAGGGCGGTTCGCCGTCCAGTTGCAGGAGGGCGGAATGCAGCGCCTGGCGAGGCAGGAGAAGGGCCCGTTCGAGTTCCGGCGTCCATCCCGTCTCGATGAAGCGCAGGTAATGCTCCTCGCCGGGGCCGTAAATCTTATCGCCGACTACCGGGTGGCCGATGTGCGCGAGGTGCACCCGGATCTGGTGCATGCGTCCGGTGATGGGAACCGCCCGCACGATGCTGAAGCCGCTTCCATCCGGTCGGCGAAAGCGCTTCTCCACGGTGACGGCGGTTGCCGCCGGCGCGCCGTCCGGATGCACCATTTGCCTAACCCATACGCGCGATGGGAAATAGAGGCCGCGCCGGCAGAGCGGCGCGTCGATCTCGTAGCGGTCCGCGGCGGGCCAGCCCCAGACAATGGCACTGTATTCCTTGTGGAATTGGCGGCGCTCCATCGCGCGGCAAAATCGGCGGGCGGTCGAGGCGTTCTTCGCGATGAGGACCAGGCCGCTCGTGTCGCGATCCAGCCGGTTGATGATCGACACCTGGCCGCCGTTGACCACTTCGTAGGCGAGGATCTCCTTCAGCTTGTTCCAGAGGGTCGCGGTTTCGCCCGGCTTGCTCGGGTGAACCGGGAGATGGGGCGGTTTATCGACCACCAGCCAGTCGGCGGTTTCCTGGATGAGGTGCATTGGTCTCCTGGGAATCTCGCAGGAACCGCGGAAATGAAAATAGGCGCTTCGTCCTCGCGGATTCATCCCTTATGATCGCCATTTATGATCCGCCTGCGCGATGTCACCCGGGCTTACGGAAACCCGCCGGTGCTGGCGCTCCACGGCGTCTCCCTCGAGATCGCGAAGAATGAATTCGTGGCGATAACCGGGCCGAGCGGGTGCGGGAAGAGCACGTTGATGCACCTCATCGGCGGGCTCGACAGGCCGACCTCCGGCGAGGTTTTCGTCGATTCGCTCGCGCTGCACAAGGCGGCGGAAAAGGAACTTACCGCCTACCGCCGGACACGGCTGGGGATCGTATTCCAGTTCTTCAATCTGCTGCCGTCGATGAGCCTGCTGGAAAACGTGAGCCTCCCCCTTCTCCTGCAAGGGGTGGGGCTCGCTTCGGCGGAAGCGCGGGCGATGGAGTGGGTGAAACTGGTGGGCCTGGGCGGGATGGAACGCCGTCTCATCCACCAACTCAGCGGCGGGGAGTTGCAGCGCACGGCGATCGCCCGCGCCCTGGTTCACAAGCCCGCCGTCGTGCTGGCCGACGAACCGACCGGGAACCTCGATTCCGGGAACGCCCGGCAGGTCATCGAACTGTTTCAAAAGATTTCTTCTCAGTCGCTCGCAACCATGATACTCGTAACTCACAGCGAGGAAGTGGCCGCGGCGGCCGGACGCCGAATTTGCATGCGGGACGGGCGCATAACCGATACGTGATGATGATATGAGCAGCAAGAAGCAAAACGCTTTGGCGGGGTTGAGTTTGTTCTCGGAATTTACCGGGGCTGAACTGGAAAGCTTCTGCCTTTTGACCGAATCGGTCGAGGTCAAGAAAGGCGAATGCATCGTCCGCCAGGATGAACATGGGGACTCGATGTTCGTTCTGCAAAAGGGAACCGCCGACGTGATACACCGGGCCAAAGGCAAGAGAATCGAACTGGCCCGGCTCGGGCCTGGAGATTTTTTTGGCGAACTCGCCCTGGTGGATGAAGGGCCGCGTTCCGCCGACGTCGAGGCGCTCGAGGATTGCACGCTTATCGCAATACCGCAATCGGTCATCAGGGCGCTGGCCGGGGTTTACCCGAGCGCCGCGTTTAAATTGCTCGTGGCAGTCGGACGCGTGCTCGTGGCGCGCATGCGAAAGGGAAACCAGAAGTATATCGATTCGCTCCTGTTGAGCAGCATGGGCAAGGACTAAAGAACCCGAGTTGCCCGGTCGAGCGGGATGGATTTTGAACCAGGCGTCACCCCTCGCCACATGTCATCTGAAGCCGAATTCCAGCATACGCTCGCGGGCAGCGCCACTCTCAAGGGAACCTCGCTGCACACAGGGGACGCCGTGACCTTGCGGATAAGCCCCGCTGGACCAGGCTTTGGCAGGAAATTCAAACGGATCGACCTGCCGGACGAGCCGACGATCGACGCCCGGATCGAGAACGTAAAGGCCGTCGAGCGCTCCACGACGCTCGGGGAAGGAAATATAAAGGTCCACACGGTCGAGCACGTGATTTCCGCCCTGGCGGGGATGGGCGTGGACAACGCCTTGATCGAAATGAATGCCAATGAGCCGCCGATCGGGGACGGCAGCGCGCAACCCTACGTCGATCTCATCCGCAAAGCCGGGTTGGCGGCCCAGGACGCCCCGCGCGCCTTCTTCGAAGTGCGGGAACCCGTCCATATCGAGACGAAATCCGGCTCGCTGCTCACCGTGGTGCCCGACGACAGGTTCCGCGTCTCATGCACGCAGGTCGGCCCCGAGGGGCGCTTCACCCAATATTTGAGCACGGAAATCACCCCCGCCATCTACCAGCGGGAAATCGCGCCGGCGCGGACATTCGTATTTTACGAAGACGTGAAGCCGTTGATGGACAAGGGTCTCATCAAGGGGGGCAGCCTCGAGAACGCGGTCGTCGTGCGGGGCGAATCCGTTCTCAGCAAGGAACCGCTGCGGTTCCACGACGAGTTCGTGCGGCACAAGATACTCGATATCGTGGGCGACCTGGCGCTGTTCGCCAGAAGGATCAAGGGGCACGTCATCGCGGTCAAGCCGGGCCACGGCTCGAACGCGGACCTGGCCCGCGCCCTTCTGAAAAGCTATTCCCGGGTTTCCTCGATGATTCCCCCGGCCTCCTTTCCGAAAGGAACCGGCGTGCAGGACGTCAACGAGATCTTGAGCGTTTTGCCGCACCGGTATCCGTTCCTGATGGTGGACCGGATCCTGTCGATGGAAAACGACTCGAAGTGCACGGGCGTAAAATGCGTCACCATTAACGAGCCCTATTTTCAAGGGCACTTCCCAAATCATCCCGTGATGCCGGGCGTGTTGCAGTTGGAGGCGATGGCGCAGGTGGCCAGCTTCCTGTTCCTGAGGCAAACCGGCTTCCCCGGGAGAATCGGGTATTTCATGAGCGCCGACAAGGTCAAGTTCCGCAAGATGGTTTTCCCCGGAGACACACTTTTCATTGACATCGAGTTGACCAAATCCAAGGCCAATGTCGCGCGCGTCAAGGGCCGGTGCGTCGTCAACAATGAGGTCGTCTCCGAAGCGGATCTGATGTTCGGCTTTGGCAGCAAATGACACAAATTCATCCGACGGCGATCGTCGCGCCCGGAGCCGAGATCGGCGCCGGAACGGTGATCGGCCCTTACTGCGTGATCGAGGAGGGAGTCAACCTCGGGGAAGGCTGCCACCTTCAAAACCATGTGACCATCGCGGGCCCGTCGCGGATCGGGCGTGGCAACCGGTTTTTTACGCACGGCTCGATAGGCCAGCAGACACAAGATCTCAAATACAGCGGCGAACCGACCTATCTCGAAATAGGCGACGACAACTGCTTCCGCGAGTTCGTCACCGTCCATCGCGGGACGGCGCCGGGCGGCGTGACGCGGATCGGCGGCGGCGGCTCTTTCCTCGCCTACAGCCACATCGCGCATGATTGCACGGTAGGAAATTGCGTCATCTTCTCCAACAACGGGACGATAGCCGGACATGTGGAAGTGGGCGACCACGCGGTCATCGGCGGACTGACCGCGGTGCATCAATTTTGCAGGATTGGACGGCACGCGCTGACAGGCGGCTGCTCGAAGATCGTGCAGGACGTCCCTCCCTTCATGATCGCGGACGGGAACCCTGCTGTCGTGCGCGGCATCAACCGGGTCGGAATGGAACGCCACGGTTTTCCGGAAGCGGCGATGAAACAGATCAAAGAAGCCTTTCGCCTGATCTACCGATCCAAGCTCAACGTGAAGCAGGCGATCGAAGAAATGCAGAACAGCCTTCCTGCGAGCCCGGAGATCGGGCAACTGGTGGAATTCCTGAGCAACAGCCAGCGTGGAATCATCCGTTAAGAGACTCGTCCTTTAGATCTAGAGGCTTTGCGTGAGATTCCTTATCATCGGATCCCCCATGAAGCCTCTCTCCTTCAGCGCCAACAACCTGACCCTCCGTTTTTTCGTTGATCCCGACGCTCCCGTGAAATTCACGATGGCGCCGGCCGATGCCGAAAAGGAGACGCCGGATCCCTCGAAATGGGGTCCCCTGGTGGAATTGCAGGCGTCCGGCTTCAATTGCCACGACTTCCATGGCAAGCGCTATGTCGGCGCCTCGCCCGCGGATTTGCTCCGCTACGTGTCGCATCGCAAGGGCAAGAGCAGGAGTGCGGCCCGGATCGAGGTCATGCAGGAGGGCGGCGGCCTCCGGGTGACTTCGCATTTCCATTTCATCGCGGCGGAACCGGCTTTCCGTACGTGGACGACGGTTGAGAATGTCTCTTCCGCGCCGTTGCTCATCGAGTATGTCAGCAGCCTGGCGCTTACCGGGATCGACCGGGGCGGAAAGGGGCGTTGGTCCGACAAGATGCGGCTGCACGTCGCGGATAACAATTGGTGCGGCGAATGCCAGTGGCGTTCGGGCGCCCTGGGCGACTTCGGGTTCCATCAGGCTTATGAAAGCCGGGGGCACGGTTGCATGGCGCTCATGGTTTCCAGTCTGGGCACCTGGTCCACGGGTGGGGCCCTCCCGCTGGGCGTGCTGGAAAATGTGGAGACCGGCCGGAGCCAGTTTTGGCAGATAGAGCACAACGGTTCGTGGCACTGGGAGATCGCCGATGTTCTCGGCGGCGGACTTTATTTGCGCGCCTCCGGACCGACGTTCCGGGAGGGGCATTGGAGCAAGCGCCTGGTGAAGGGCGATGTTTTTCGGAGCGTGCCGGTCGTTTGCGGGATGGTAAAAGGGACCGTGCAGGAAGCGTTGCGCGTCTTGACGGGCATCCGCCGCGCGAGCCGCCGCCGCCATGCCGACAACGTCAAACTGCCGGTCATTTTCAACGATTACATGAACTGCCTTTCGGGCGATCCGACCGAGGCGAAGCTGCGCCCGTTGATCGAGAAGGCGGCGCGCGCCGGGTGCGAATATTTCGTGATCGACGCCGGTTGGTATGCCGAGTTGAACCAGCGATGGGGGAACACCGTGGGGGAGTGGCTGCCTTCGAAAAGCCGGTTCCCGAATGGGCTGGCCGCGGTCATCGAAATGATCCGCAGCCGCGGAATGATTCCCGGCCTCTGGCTGGAGATCGAGGTGATGGGCACCCATTGCCCGCTGGCGCCGACGTTGCCCGACGATTGGTTCTTCCTGCGCAACGGCGTCCGGCTTGCCGACAATGACCGGTATCAGTTGGATTTCCGTAATCCCGCGGTGCGCGCGCATGCCGACGGAATTATTGACCGCCTGGTAAACGATTTCCAACTCGGCTACATCAAGATGGACTACAACGCCAACGCCGCGCCGGGCACCGACGTCCACGCCGACACGCCCGGCGACGGACTGCTCGATCACAACCGCGCGTACCTGCGGTGGATTGCCGGGGTGTTCGATCGGCACCCTCAACTGACGATCGAGAACTGCGGCAGCGGCGGGATGCGCATGGATTACGCCATGCTCGGCCAGCATAGCATCCAGTCCGTTACAGACCAGATGGACTACCGTTTCAACGCGGTCATCGCCGCTTCCGCCGCGTCCGCTGTGACGCCCGAACAGGCCGCCATCTGGAGTTATCCGATGCCCGCGGGCAACGAGGAGGAAACGATTTTCAATATGGTCAACACGCTCCTGCTGCGGATCCACCAAAGCGGCTGCATCCTCGACCTCAACGAACGCCGGTTCCGGAGGGTCGCGGAGGGGATTGCGCTCTACAAGCAGATCCGGGGCGACATCCGCAAGGGGCTTCCCTTCTGGCCGCTGGGTCTCCCGCGTTTGGGCTACGGCTGGATCGCCTATGGCCTCGACTGCGGAGCGCAAAGCTATGTGGCCGTCTGGCGCATGGACGGGAAAAAAACGTGTGCGATCTCCCTCCCTGGATGGAAGAAGGCGCGCTGCATTTACCCGCGCGATACGCCCGAATGCGTGCGATGGAATCGCCACGGCGGGGCGCTCGAAGTAACCCTTGCGAAGCCTTATTCCGCCCGGCTGTTCAAGAGATATTGAGGGCGTCGAGAGCGTGAACGCCAAGTTTCTTTAATCTCTAACTACCTGGCCCCATCCGCCTTCCCTGAAGCCGGTCGCCGCCCATGGTCCAAAAATATTTTAAACAAATCCGGAGCCTTGTGCCGCTTTCTCTCAAAGCATACTGAAGTGAAGACATGGATCCCCAAGAACCCTCGCCGGTGGAATGGCGAGTCTGGCTGCGCAGTCACGCTCGGGAATTCCTGCTCTTTGCGCGCCAGCAGACGCGCTGCGGAGCCGACGCCGAAGACGTCCTCCAGGAAGCGCTCATGGAAGCCTGGAACCGCTCGCCCGATCATGCTCCGCCCCCGTTACCTTTGGTCTACGCGACCATCCGCCGCCGCGCCATCGACCTGGGGCGGAGTAACGACCGGCGCACCCGCCGCGAGCAGAGCGACGACCCCGCCCGCCCGGCCTGGTTCGAGAGCGAAACGGAGATGACCGGCATGCGCGATTTATTGGAATCGGGAGTGAAGGGCCTGCTCGATAACCAGCGCGAGGTCGTCGTTCTCAAGGTCTGGGGCGGCCTGACCTTCGAGGAAATCGGCGCCGCGCTCGAGATTCCCCCCAACACCGCCGCCTCCCGTTACCGTTACGGAATCGAGGCGCTGCGCAAAACCCTCAAACCGCTTTTGGCATGAACGATTCAAATTCAGACGTGGACGCCTTCGAGCGGCAGTTGCGGCAGTTTCGGCCCGCGCGGCCTTCCGATGAGTTGATGGCGCGGTTGGAAAATCGGCCCACACCACGTTCCGCGCGGACCGGAATCGACTTCCGGGCCGTCGTCCGCTTCTTTGCGCCTGGCTTGGGCGGTGCGACTGCGCTCGCCGTCATCCTCGCCTGCTGGTTTGTTGCGCACCACGGCCTGCCCCGCGTTGCCATGACCGCGAACTTTGGCCCGACGCCGTTCCCGGCATCGCGGACGCCGCTGGTTTGCGTCCACTCGACCGATGCCGTCGTCGCTGCCCGGGACGAAGGCATCTACACGAAGGTTGACGGCCAGCCCGTGCAGGTCATTCGCCTGCTCGACCTCAACAAGAGCGTCTGGAAGGACCCGCGCAACGGCAACCGGATGGAAGTTGTTGTGCCGCGCCAGCAGTTCCTGGTGGGGGACGTCGAGACCTACTAGCCCAATTTATAGCCCGACAAAAACGACAGGAACCAACGATGAAATCGCAAAAATACTTCCAAATACTCGCCGCTGCGCTCATGCTCCGCGGCCTTGTGCGCGCCGAGGATAGCGCGCCTGTTTCGGTGCAGGTCGGCGTCAGCAAGCCGGTGATGAGTATCACCGAAACGAAAATGCCGTCCGGGCCGGTCACCTGGCTCGGCATCGCCGCCCAGGAAGCGCCCGACAATGTCCTCGCGCAATTGCCCGCCGAACAGGCTGCCGGACTCCTTGTTTGCTATGTCTCCAAGGGCAGCCCGGCCGACAAGGCAGGTGTCCAAGTCAACGACGTGCTCACCCGCCTCGACAACCAGATTCTCGTCCACCCCGACCAGTTGAAGGTGCTCGTCGGCAGCCGCAAGGCCGGCGATGCAGTGGAACTGACCGGCTACCGGCACGGGAAGGAATTCGGGCTCACTGCCAAGCTCGAAAGCAAGGCGCTGCCCACCGAGGAAGCGATGAAGCTCGGCATGCCCGGCCCCATGGTCAAGGAGTGGAACTCTGTCTCCTCACTGCCGCCCGAGGTGCAGAAGATGATCGGCGAAGCCCTATCGGCCAGGGGCACGTTGGGCGTCGGCCCGGTAAGCGTCAGCGGCAGCTTCACGGTGATCGGCCCGGACGGCAAACAAATTAGCTCCGGCGCCATCTCCGACCAGGGCGCGATTTCCCAGTTGTTGAAATTGTCGACGAGCCTCTCCTCCGGCACGAACACCACCACCAACGCCGATACCGCCGTGATCCTTAAACTCTTGCAGCAGCAGGCCGCCGCCAACCCGGCCTCCGCCAAGACAGCGCCCGGCGGGAGTCCGAAATGATGAACGTAATGCCATGGGGGCAGACCGATGCCTAGTGTATCCATCACGCACATTCCGAAAACATACAAAGAAAAATAGTATCCGCGCATACCGCCGCGCGGAGGGATGGTGCATCGGTTATCCACGATGATTTTTGTGGACGTCCCGTTCCATCCAAACACAGCCGCGACGCGATGAATCAGCCAATGGATTACCCGCTCTACCCGGAATTCAGAGGGAAACGAGCGTTGATAACGGGAGGCACCCAAGGAATTGGCAAGGCGATCGCCGCGCGGCTCGCCCGGCAGGGAGCCGCCGTAATGTTGAACTATGTCCGGAATGATGAAGCTGCGGAGGAAACAAGGAATGAATTCGAGCAGGCGGGATATGAAGTCGGGCTATGCAGGGCGGATTTGGCCAGTTCCGATGAGGTTATGAAAATGGTTGCGGACCTGCACGAGGCGGGTCCGATCGACGTCCTGGTCTGCAATGCCGCCTATCAGGAGAAAAAGGGGATGTTCGACACCGATCTCGCATTGTTGCGGAAAACAATGGCCGTCAACATCTATGCAAATTTTCAGCTCATCAAGAGTGTTGCCCAGAAGCTGATCGAGGCCAAGCGCCCCGGGCGGATGCTGATTTGTTCCTCGGGACACGGGACGTTCGTATTCAAGGGCACGTTTGCTTACGATGTTTCCAAGGCGGCGCTGAATCATTTCATGCGTTGCGCGGCGCTTGAACTGATCGCCCATCAAATTCGCCTCAATGCCATCGATATCGGCTGGACGCACACTCCGGGAGAAAGGCGCTGGTTTACCGAGGAGCAGCAAAACGATCTCGCCTCGACCATTCCCATCGGGCGCGCGGCGCACGCCGATGAAATCGCCTCCGTGGCGGAGTTTCTCCTGTCGAACCAGGCAAGCTACGTCGTGGGGTCTCTCTATGGCGCGGACGGCGGTTTCGCGCTAAAGCCCAATCCTGAAACTTAACTCCCTGAAACCTAACCCCCTGATGACCAACCCCCGATGAAAATTCTCAAATACCAAGGCCCCTGGCAATTCACGCTGGAAGACGCTTCGATGCCAGCATATGGAGATTCGGAAATCCTTGTTCGCTCGGAAGCAATCGGGATCTGCGGCAGCGACGTCCATGGGTACACCGGTGAAAGCGGCAGACGAAAACCTGGAATGGTGATGGGACATGAGGCGGCCGGAACGGTGGTCGCCTCAGGCGCGAATGTGCGGGGAATCAAGCCGGGAGATAACGTGGCAATATTCCCCACGCTGGGATGCGGAACCTGCGAGTATTGCAAGGCGGGCCTGGAGCATATTTGCCCCAGCAAACGGATTATGGGAGTGAACGCCGGCACGTGGGGGGCGATGGGCGATTACTTCGTCTGCAATGAAAGGCAGGCTTTCCCGCTCAACGAGCATACGGATCCCGCCATCGGGCTCTTCGCGGAGCCATTGGGGGTGGCTCTCCATGCGGTGAATCTGATGAAGCCCAGGCAGGAAGCGGTATTGGCAATCATCGGAGCCGGAACCATCGGTTTGGCATTGACCATTGTCCTTGCCAGCCAGGGGTACAAGCACCTGTTCATCCTGGATAAAATAGAGGCAAAGCTGGAGTTGGCTCGAGAGCTCGGCGCGCATCCGATCCATGCGGAAAATGATGATGCGTTGCAAATTATCGCCCGCGAGACGAACCGAAGCCGCCCTTTTGGAGTATTTGAGGCGGTGGGGGCGGCCGCAACGGTAAGAAGAGCTTACGACCTCTGCGATTTTGGCGGCACGATCGTGCTCATCGGGAATCTGGCAAAGGAATTCACGCTTCCGTTGCAGGGTGTCACCTCCAATGAACTCACCATACGGGGTTCCTATGGATTTACACGGGCGGAGTTCGGCCAGGGGGCGGAACTTGCTGAAAGGAACCAGGAAGTGCTCAGCCGCCTCATCACCGGCTCCTGCTCGTTGGAAGATACGCCGAAAGTCATGGAACAGTTGGCGCGCGGGGAGCTCCAGGCGACCAAGATGGTGATTCGCCCACAGCACGCCGTGGCTGTGGCGTAAGGTCGTTCTCCCGTGCTTGCGGAATTTGCGTCAACGGGCCGGCACAGCGGATATGGCAAATAGCATCGCAATCACCTATCTCGGACAAGAAGGATTCTTGTTTCAGCACGACGGAATTTCTGTCGCCATCGATCCCTACCTGAGTTATTCGGGTGATCTCGCTCCGGGTTCTCCGGAAAATTTTTGGCGGCGGAATTATCCCCCTCCGGTGCTGCCATCAGAAATGGTGAATGTGGACCTGGTCTTGTGCACACACGATCATCTCGACCATACCGATCCCGAAACGTTGCTCGGAATCGCGGATGCCTCGCCGCGATGCGACTTTGCTGGGCCGCGATCGAGCGTCGCGACGATGATCAGAGCGGGGCTGTCACCGGACAGGGTGCGCACCTTGAATGCGGGCGAGCCATTTTCGTTTGGCGGGGCAACCATTCATCCGATTGCCGCCGCGCACGAAGAGTATGAGCGGGATGCCGGCGGATATCATCGATATCTCGGCTACGTATTGGTGTGGAATGGGATCACCATTTATCATGCGGGGGATACGATCCCGACGGATCAGCTTCGGACCGACGTGGGGCGATTCGAGATTGACCTCGGGTTTTTACCGATCAACGGGCGTGATGCGGCACGACGGGAATTGGGGATCGTGGGCAATATGACCTGCGAGGAAGCAGCGGAATTCGCAACCTCGCAGGGCTTTGGGATGGCGGTGCCGATGCATTACGATCTGTATTCCAACAATGGAGGGTCTTTGAGTGAGTTTGTGGCGTTCCTGGAACAGAAGGGTCAGGCATTCAAGGCCTTCGCGCCCGGCGAGCAGATAATCCACCCATTTCCAAAGCGGTAAATCATGGAACTTTTCACCATTGGCGGAAGCAAAACGTGGATGAGTCCGGACATTATCGGAATCAACCGGCTTCCCGCGCGCGCGACCTTCTTCACGTTTCCCGGGGCTGGAGAGGCTTTGGAAAAATCGAGAGAGCAGTCTCCCTGGTATCTGCCAATGGACGGCCAATGGGATTTTCTGTTTCTGGACGGGCCCGATGCAGTGACCGCCGAAATGATTTCCAAGGATCTGGCCGTCGGAAAATCGCGATGGCGGACCCTGCCGGTGCCAAGCAACTGGGAAATGCACGGCTTTGGATACCCGCATTACACAAATATCCAGATGCCGTTCGATTCGGAGCCGCCGTTTGTCCCGGACCAGAACCCAACCGGCATCTATCGCCGGGAGTTTGAGTTGCCCAAGGAGTGGGAGAACCGGAGAATCGTGCTCGGGTTCGGAGGATGCACCAGCGTGCTGTATCTCTATGTGAATGGCAAGGCCGTCGGATTGAGCAAGGACTCGCGGCTCCCGGCCGAGTTCGACATCACCCCTTACGTGACTGGAAAGGGACGCAACACGGTTGCGGCGGTGGTTGTGAAATGGTCGGATGCGTCGTTTATCGAGAACCAGGACCATTGGTGGCTCGGGGGACTTCCCAGAAGCGTGTATCTGTATTCGACGGACCAAGTCTACCTTGCGGACGCTTTTTGCAAGGCGGGACTCGCCGACGGGTATCGGGATGGAAACCTGGAGGTTGACGCTCGAATAGGTTTCGCGGGAGGAGTCGAGGAAGGATGGAGCGCGGCCGTGCAGCTCTACGATGGTCGCAAGAAGCCGGTATTTTCGAAGCCGCTGACATCGGAATTCGCGGTGACGAAGCTGGTGAAGTACGGCGAGACAGGAGTGATTGATTACAAACGTCTGAGGGCCTGTGTTTCCGCGACAGTGAAGAACGTCAAATCCTGGTCGGCCGAAGTCCCGAATCTTTATACCGCGGTCGTAACGCTTCGGAACAAGCGCGGCGAGGCTGTTGAATCGGCGGCGTTCCGGGTTGGATTCCGTAGCGTGGAAATTGGGAACCGGGAGTTGCGAATCAACGGGCAGACCGTTTTAATCAATGGGTTCAACCGGCACGATCACGACGACACCCTCGGCAAAGTCGTTACCCGCGAGAAAATGCTTCAGGACATCGTGGTGATGAAGCGGTTCAATGTGAACGCGGTACGCACCTCCCACTACCCGAACGACCCTTATTGGTACGACCTGTGCGACGAGTATGGGATCTACTTGATCGACGAGGCGAATATCGAGGCCCACGCTTACTACCGGCAGATGTGCAGGGATGGCCGTTACGCGATGGCGTTTTTAGAGCGGGGCCGGCGCATGGTCGAGAGGGACAAGAATCATCCCAGCGTCATTTTCTGGTCGTTGGGGAACGAGAGCGGATACGGCCCGAACCACGACGCGACAGCCGGGTGGATTCGCGGATATGATCCCTCCCGGCCCCTGCATTACGAAGGAGCCATTGCCGTGGTGCAAAAATACGGGCAGGGGGAAAGGGTCACGGATGTGGTGTGCCCCATGTACGCCTCCGTTGAGACTATCGTCGAATGGGCCAGGAACACGCGGTCGGCGGATCAGAGGCGGCCGCTGATCCAGTGCGAGTACTGGGCGTCCGGAGGCAACAGCAACGGCGGGTTGGAACGCTACTATGAGGCGTTTGAAAAGTGGCACGGGCTGCAGGGGGGATTCGTCTGGGAATGGATGGATCATGGATTGAAAAAGGTGGATGAGAAAGGCGAGGCCTACTGGGCTTATGGCGGGGACTTTGGCGATTTTCCCAATGACGGCGCCGCTCTGGCCAACGGATTGGTATGGCCGGACAGAACCCCGCAGCCCGCGCTGTATGAGTTTAAGAAAATGGCGCAACCCGTGGTCATAACGGAAGGCTCCCGGGCCGGGAGTATCGTAATCGCAAATAAGAACTATTTTCGATCGCTGGAATGGCTCGAGGGCACATGGGAGGCAACAGTCGATGGCAAAGCGGTTGCAACCGGCAGGTTGCCCCTCCTCAGAACCCCGCCGCGGACCTCGCAGGAAGTGCATCTTAAACTCCCCAAGCCTGAACTTCTGCCGGGGCAGGAAGCGTTTTTGATTGTTCGATTTGGCCTCCGAAGGCCGACCGAATGGGCGGAGAAGGGCTTTGAAATGGCATGGGGGCAAGTCGGCCTGGCTGCCAGGTTGAGAAAGCCAGCCCGGCCGATTGCGCAAAAACGGGGCGGCGCGCGGATTGAGGTCGAGCAGAGCGGCGAGCGATTCTCCGTTTCAAATGGGACCGTGCGCATATCGGGAGGCAAAGCCTCCGGCGCTATGGACTCCCTTCAACTGAGAGGGCGCGAATTGCTGGACCGAGGCCTGGAACTCAATATTTGGCGCGCACCGGTTGCCAATGACAGTGGCGGCAGCCGTCTGGCGCAATGGCTCGAGGCGGGAATAAACGATCTCGACCGGAACCTGATTTCGATGCGGGTGCGAACGATGAAGGGAGATATGGCGGCAATTTCCCTGGAAAGCGAAATTACCGCCAGGAAAACGGGCATCAAATATATGCACCGGCATGATTATACCATCCGCGCGGATGGATGGATCGTCGTAAAGAACGTCGTAAGGGTGGATGCGAAATCGCCGGGGTTGCCGCGTATCGGCCTGAGGCTGGCATTAAAGAAGGGGAACGACTGGTTGCGATGGTTCGGCCGCGGGCCGCACGAGAATTATGCCGACCGCAAAAACGGCACGCCGGTGGGACTCTATTCGGGGACCGTGCAGAGCCAGTATGTTCCTTACATCGTCCCGCAGGAGAACGGCCATAAAACGGATGTCCGCTGGTTTTCGCTTGAGACAAAGGGAATGGGCGGCTTGCTGATCGTGGGAAACCCGACGCTGGAATTCTCAGCGAGTCATTTTAGTGACGACGAGCTCTATCGCGCACTGCACACCAATGAGTTGACTCCGCACGAAGAAGTATTCGTGAACATCGATCACAAGCACCGCGGCCTCGGCAGCGACATCTGGGGCTCCGATACCGTGCCGCGGTTTCGGATCCCGCCAGGGACTTATCGGTTCACCTATGCTTTCCATGCCTTTGGCCCCAAGGAAGACCCAAGAGATCTGGCACGCCAGGTTTTCGTGAAATGAACCTTGGAGGCTGGCGTGCATATCGCACTGATGGGAGATCCCACTTTGAGGATGCATATCATCGCCCCGCCGAAGGAACTCTCCGCGGTTCCGAGCGGAAACGGCGCGCGCCTTTCGTGGAAGCCTTCCGATGACCCCGGCGTTCTGGGCTATCATGTGTATCGAGCGCCTGCCGCCGGAGGCCCGTTCGTGCGGCTGACCGCGGCGCCCGTAACAGGCAGCACCTTCACGGATGCCGGATATTCAAGCGGCGCGCCGGCGTACATGGTGCGCGCGGTGAGGCTCGAGACCAGCGCAAGCGGCACTTACTTTAATGCCAGCCAGGGGATTTTTGCCCGCCTTGAATCTGGGTCGATCAGTCCAGGGGCAAAGCCATTTCCCGGGTAGCAGTGGTACGCTGGCAGGCCTCTGGGTTACGCGTCCGAGGGCGCGCTGCGACCTGGCTCTCAGCGATACGGCGGCACTCGCCTGGTGTCACACCGGCCACCCGCCTGAACATCTGGCAGAAGTAGGAGCAACTGTGGAAACCGCACTCGCAGGAGACTTGTTCGACATTCAGTTTCCGCTCGCGAAGCAGTTCCTTTGCATACTCTATCCGGCGGATCATGATGTACTCGGATGGGGTGAGGTGAAGAAGGCGCCGGAAACGCTTGCCCAGAGTCATGGCGGTGCTTCGGCTGGCCTTAATGACTTCCTGAACCCGCAGGGGGCGATTGCGGTGCTGCTCGATAAATGTCTGGGCACTTCTTATCAAAGGGTCTTGCACCATGAAAGTATCCGTCGATGTCCGCACTACCACGCGCACCGGCGGCAAAATGAGACGCGGAGTTCCGGTTTTCTGCCGCATCATCCGGTGCAGGAGAACGGCAGCTTGCTTCCCAACCTCCCGGAAAGGGAGCTGCACACTGCTGATTGAAATTCCGGCGACCGCGTTGGGGACAGGATCGTCATCCACGCCGATAACACCGATTTCATGCGGAACATTGAAGCCGTAAAAGCGCACTGTTTCGATAATGAAGCAGGCAATCACGTCGTTCACGGCAAAGATGCCGCACGGCTTCGGCAAGTTTTGGATTACACGGTATATCTCTTGATGCCGCTTCCTGAAATTTGAGCGCCAATACGTCGGCAAGACTTCCGACGGCATGACTTGTTTTTGGCAGTCAACGCGCTTTTCGCGGCAGGCGCGCAGAAAGCCGTTGGCTCGCGTTGCCGCCCAGCGCGTTCCATCCGGCAGAATGCATGCCACGGTTCTGTAACCTCGGGCAATGAGATGCTCAGCCGCCATCCGGCCGGCCATTTCTTCATCGACTTCCACGGAGGGCGCGAGCCTGAGGGGATCGGTCGCCAGGCAAAAGACATGCGGCTTCCGAATCCTGGAGAATCTTCCAAAAGCTACTTCGTGGGCGCGTTCGGAGATGAGCAGGCCGTCCACCTTTCGCAGATCCGCGGGACCAAGACGCCCGTCTCCCCGCGAGTCCAACGGCCAGGGATCGAATTCCAGGTCCTTATGCTCAGCCGCATACTCGGCCGCCCCGAGGCAGGCTTCGCGGACGGCCAGTTGCTCCAGGTCTCCGAGAAACACCAGGTGCTTTGGTTCCACATGCCCGGCATTCGCGACCCGGGAAGTCATCTCGTTGTCATTTTCAAAAAGTATTCCGCTCCTGCCGGCCGGTATTTCGATGGCCTGGATTCGGCGGCCTTAGTCGATCGCGTCCCCGGGCGGTTGACATTCGATTATTTGAATCCCTGTATCGGTCTTCACCACGGCTTCACCGGCGCTTACCGGCATGAAAAAGTAGTCGCCCTTTTTCAACGCGCGTTCGTTGCCGTGGCTTGAGACCATGCCTTCGCCCTCGGTAACGACAAACGTTGCGGGCCCTCTCACGGAGCAACGAGCGGTTTCAAGTCTGTGGCGGGTGACAGCGAAACAGGGCGTATCGCGGTAGGTGACGAGCGCCTCCCTGGCGTAGCCGGCACTCTCTTCAAGGAGAACGGGTATTTTCCGGCCCTCTCTGATCACAGCTTCGCCGGTGCGCGACAGATCGAAACATTCCAGCGCGATTTCCGGCGGCAATCCCAAATACATCTCCTGGTCGGAAAGACGATAATCCTCGCACCAGCGCTCCGGTTGGATCGTGAAGTCCGTAGGCTCTTGAACCTCGAGAATGAGGCAGCCGGCGCCGATTGCGTGGGCCACCCGGGCGGGAATGAGCCAGACGTCTCCCCGTTGCGCTGTCACCTCCTGCATCAGCGACGTAAACAAATCATTCTTCTGTTCGCTTAGTTCGACCGCTCTTTTCAAATCGGCTGACGTTACGCCATCCTTGAATCCGAAGTAGAGCTTTGCGCCCGGACGAGTTGCCAGGATCATCCAGCATTCGGTTTTGCCGTGCTCACTGCCGAAATGCCTTCTGGAAAATGCCTTGTCGGGATGCGTCTGGGCGGGCAGACGCACCGCGCTGTCCAGCACCTTCACGAGGACATCAAATCCGGTGTTTCCGGTCATCTCGCGGGGGAAGTCCGACAGCAGGGACGCAAAGGAGGTGTCGGTGCCTTCAACGATCGATAAACCATCCCGATCGTCCCTGGAATTCGTGTTCAGCGCCCGCACTCTGGAGGCGATCCATTCTTCCGGGAAATTTCCGTCGACCGGAGGATCGCCGAAGAAATCGTGGAAGAGTTTGCCTCCGGTGTAGACCCGGAAAACACGATTGCGATTAAAGAAAATGGGAGAGTCCAAGGGAGGTTTCACAGGCCTGCATCATGAGGCAGTCCGGCAGGGGGGCGCCAGACGTAATTCCGATGTTTGTGTATATCCTATTTCAAATGGCGGCCCTCGTAAAGAGCTTCCGCCCACCAAAACGGGCGCATCCGCGGCCTCCGGCGGCGACGGCAATTGCCGGAGACAAGAACGTACAGAAAGAGTTCGCATCTTGTGCTATCTTACCCTAACCGGTTCCCCTACGTTGAAGGCCAGAATCAGTGTGCCTGCCTGCATGACCGTGTTAACATGACCGTAAAAACTTCTCACAGGAAATGCCGTGGTTTCACGCTGATTGAATTATTGGTGGTAATCTCCATTATTGGCATTCTGGCAGGGCTGCTCCTTCCTGCCGTGAGCCGTGCAAAGGCGGGTGCGAACTCGGCGAAGTGCTCCTCGAATTTGAGACAGATCGGGGCAGCTTTTACGCTGTACGCAGGCGATCACAACGACTATCTGCCACCCGTCCAATGGTCGCAGCAGGGCGCTTGGTATTATAATCAGGCTGGATACCTTCTCGTGCCATTGGGGCCGTATTTGCAACTGCCGGCGGCGACCTCGAGTGTTCCGAAATATGCGCCGGTGTTTATGTGCCCGTCGTTTCTCACAGTGGTGCCCTCGGCGGCGACCAATCCCAGCTCGCCGCCGGCGTATCTTCTTAATACATACGTGCCACTCGTCGGCGGCACCAATTCTGTCAACCCTTTCGGCTCGGGCAGCGGGGTCGGCAGTGTCCCCGCCGTCCCTCTCGTGAAGTTGCAGAAAATGTCCTCGGTGTGGGCCGTCACCGACTGCGACCAGAAGAACGAGCCATCAAATGTTTCCGGCTGGGCGAACCTGCCGCAAACTCCCGTCCACGGGCCCTACCGCAACGCACTTTATTTCGACGGCCATGTCGATCAAATAGCGGCTCCATAGGGCAGAAAATGGGCGGAAGTCTTAATACCCTCAAGCGGGGAGGGCCGGGGCTGCTCAAGACGTGTTAACATGACCGTAAAAACTTCTCACAGGAAATGCCGTGGTTTCACGCTGATTGAATTATTGGTGGTAATCTCCATTATTGGCATTCTGGCAGGGCTGCTCCTTCCTGCCGTCAGCCGTGCAAAGGCGAGTGCGAACTCGGCGAAGTGCGTTTCGAATTTGAGACAGATCGGGACGGCCTTTACGGCGTACGCGGGCGATCACAACGATTACCTGCCACCGGTCGGATGGTCGCAGCAGGGCGCTTGGTATTATAACCAGTTTGGATACCTTCTCGTGCCATTGGGGCCCTATTTGCAGCTGCCGGCGGCGACCTCGTCTGTTCCGAAATATGCGCCGGTGTTTATGTGCCCGTCATTTCTGGCAGTGGTGCCCTGGGCAGCCGGCAGTCCCAGCGCGCCGGCGGCATATCTTCTTAATGTTTCGGTCCCACTCACCAGCGGCACCACCTCTGTCAACCCTTTCGGCTCGGGCACCGGAAGCACGGCAACCCCCCCCGTTCCTCTCGTGAAGTTGCGGAAAATGTCCTCGGTGTGGGCCATCACCGAACGCGACCAGATCGACCAATCAACAAGTAATTCGGACTGGGCGAACCTGCCGCAAACTCCCGTCCACGGGCTCTACCGCAATGCGCTTTATTTCGACGGCCATGCCGATCAGATGCCGGTTGTCGCGGGTCAAACTCTATAGGGCAGAAAATGGCGGGAGTCTTAATATCTCAAACGCGGGCTCATGTTCAAAAGCGTACGGAAGGCAGCCAGCTAATCCTCCGTCAATGAGAGCCATGCGAAAAACGTATATAAAAACCTTGCCGCTTAGCATACCGGAAGGCTTGTGCCGGGGCATCATCATCGAAAGGAATTTCCCATGCCATTAGCCGCCTTTCCCAAGTGTTTTGTCGAAGCCCTCGCTGACGAGAGGGAGATGCGCGTTGAGCAATGGATCGAAATGGGAGACCAGTTCGATGTGGACGGTTTCGAGTTCTTTACGGGCTTCGCTCCGCTCGAGGCGCATCGCACCTGGGAATCTTACGCGAAGCTCGTTGCCAAAAAGGGGCGATCGATTCCGATGTTATGCCATTCATCGGATTTTACGCATCCGGACGCCGCGTATCGCCGGGAGCAAATCGCGCGACAAAAAGCGGCGATCGACGTGGCGGCGATTCTGGGAGCCAGGTACTGCCGCATTTTGACAGGGCAGCGCCGGCCGGAGGTGAGCAGGCAGGATGGAATAAAATGGGTCAAGGAGTGCATCCTGGATTGCGTTGAGTATGCCGCGACACGAGGAGTCGTTCTCAACATCGAAAACCATTACAAGGACCATACCTGGCTCTATCCTGAATTTGCGCAAAAGAGGGAGGTGTTCGTCGAAGTTCTCTCGGAACTTCCAAGGTCGGAATGGCTCGGAGTGAACTACGACCCATCCAATTGCATTATCGCCGGCGAGGATCCCATCGAGATGCTGCTTGCGGTGAAGGATCGGGTTGTGACCATGCATGCAAGCGACCGCTTCTTTAAGGATGGAAATTTCGAAGATCTCCAGAAACTGGAAGCGGACCCCGTTGCGGGCTACGCTTCGATCCTTCAGCATGGCGTGATCGGCCGCGGCATGAATGACTACGACCGAATCTTTTCCATCTTGAAGGAGGCCGGATTTCACGGCTGGGTTTCCATCGAGGACGGGCCCGACCCGGCTACTGGAGCCGAAGATATCCGCGAGTCGGCCTTATTTTTGCGTAAAAAGATGAGCGAATATCGCTTACCCTAGTGGCACTGGCCGCCGCTGAGTCGGGATTCCCGGATGATTTTGTTTGGGGAGCCGCGTCTTCCTCTTATCAAATCGAGGGTGCGGCGGAAATGGATGGCAAAGGCCTGTCCGTCTGGGATGTTTTTTGCAAGCTCCCGGGGACAATTTGGGAAGGAGATACCGGGGAAATAGCCTGCGATCATTACCACCGATACAGGGAGGATGTCGGGTTGATGAAGGAAATAGGCATCCGCGCATATCGGTTTTCGATCTCGTGGCCGCGAGTCCTGCCAACCGGGATGGGAGCGGCGAACGAAGCCGGAATCGACTTTTACGATCGGCTGGTGGACGAATTACTCGGGCGGGGGATCGAACCTTGGGCGACGCTCTTTCATTGGGATTACCCGCAGGCTTTGTTTTTACGGGATGGATGGTTGAACCCGGATAGTCCAAAATGGTTTACGGACTATGCTCGAACCGTGGTAGCGCGTCTCTCGGACCGGGTGCGGCACTGGATGACGCTGAATGAGCCGCAGTGCTTTGTCGGCTTGGGGCATCATAAAGGACCGCACGCGCCACATCTCACCTTGCCCTTGGACAAGGCGCTCCTCGTGGCGCATCGGGTCTTGCTGGCCCACGGGATGAGCGTCCAGGCAATTCGCGCGGAGGCGAAGCAGGATCCGGTCATTGGCTGGGCGCCCGTCGTTATTTCAAGATTTCCCGCCACGGATTCCACCGAAGACATCGAAGCGGCAAAAAGTGCGATGTTTGCGATCACCGAAAAGGATTTTTGGAACAATACATGGTGGGCGGATCCGGTGATCCTGGGCCGCTATCCCGAAGATGGTCTGCGCCTCTTCGGCAGCGACATGCCAAAAATCACGGCGGATGAGATGGAGACTATTTGTCAGCCGCTGGATTTCTATGGAGCCAACATCTACACCGGGGATCGATTCGCCGAAGGTCCGGATGGATCTCCCGTAAAAATACCGTTTCCCCCGGGATACAAGCATAGCCACTTCTTGTGGGGCGTCACTCCGGAGGTTCTCTACTGGAGCCCGCGCTGGCTTTATGAGCGGTACAAGGTTCCGGTTGTGATCACCGAAAATGGGATGTCGAACCTCGACTGGGTAGCGCTCGACAACCAGGTCCATGATCCTCAGCGAATCGATTTCCTGCACTCCTATCTTCTCGCGTTGAAGAAGGCTTTGGCTGAGGGGACGGATGTTCGCGGCTATTTTGTTTGGTCCATCATGGACAATTTCGAATGGTGGGAGGGTTATAAGCACCGCTTTGGACTCATCCACATCGATTACGAGTCGCAGAAGCGCACATTGAAAGATTCGGCTCACTGGTATCGCCAGGTAATCCGCTCCAATGGAGCCGCCCTTCTCTCATGAATAAAATCCCCGCGAGCGGACTTTGTCGAAAATCCTTTAGCCCAGGAAATAAGAGCGACGGGGACGACGGATGGAAGCTGTATTTATAGCGCTGGACATTGGGGGAACGAAACTCATCGTGGCCGCTGCCGACGAGAATGGCACGATTCTCAGGCGCGAGCGCGCGACCACGCCGCTCCATTTGGATGAGGGCCTGCGCCTGCTCGACCGGATGATAGAAACAGTCGCCGGCGGCGGACCCGTGCTCGGCATCGGCGCGGCCGCCGGCGGCCCGCTGGATTGGAGGACGGGCGTAGTATCGCCGCTGCATCAACCGGAGTGGCGGAATATTCCGCTAAAGCGGATGATGGAGGAAAAGTGGCGCTGTCGCTTCAGTGTGGACGTGGATACAAACGTGGCGGCGCTTGCGGAGTATGAGCATTCGAAGGAGGGCGCGAAGAGATTGCTCTATCTGACTGTTAGCACGGGAATGGGCGGAGGTTTTGTGATCGATGGCGAGATCTATCGGGGCATGGACGGCGGACACCCGGAAGCCGGGCATCAAACGATCGACTACCGATGTCCCGAAGGCTCGCGGCCGATTGCCTGCTCCTGCGGGGCGTCCAGCTGCCTGGAAGCGCTCATCTCGGGAAACGGAATCAGAAAGATTTATGGAAAGCCAGCCCCGCAGCTTACCTCCGAGGAATGGCGCGAGGTAGGGTGGAATTTGGGCCAGGGATTGCGGAACCTTGCCGTCATCTATCTGCCCGACATTATCGTCCTGGGTGGCGGGGTGGTCTTTGGCGCGCGTGAAAAACTTCTGGGGCCGGCAGTGGCGGTGATGGGTGAGCACTTGAAGATCGTTCCTCATCCAAGGGTGCTTTGCAGTTCCCTAGGCGAGGAAAATGTCCTTAAAGGCGCGATTCTGCTTTCAATTCGAGCCCGGAACTCTCCCTGATCGTTTACCGCGGATTTATTTTTGTGGAAATTCCCCCTCCCCCCGCCGCCCCGGAACCTTCCGTCCTCGCACCGCCCGCCAGCGTATGGCGCACCGGTACATTGACCTATACCACGGGCAGCTTGGTCGTTCTTTTCGGTTGGCTGCTTTGGGGGGACTTCGTCTGGGCGCTCCGAGACCGCGTCACCCCGAATCTTTTTGTGCTGCTGCTGAAGAAATTCGAGGCCTCCGATACGCTTACCGCCATCTGCATGGGATCGCTGCCGCCCGCGATGATCATGATTGTCACTCCCATCATCAGTTACCTGTCCGACCGGCATCGCGGCCCCTGGGGCCGGCGCGTTCCCTACCTTCTCATCACTCTGCCGTTTTTTGTCATTTCACTGTTGGGGCTCGCTTTCGGCCCCGTTCTTGGAGGCATCACGAACAGACTGCTGGGCTCTCACTCGTTCGGGTTGAATGCGACCATTCTAATTTTTCTGATGAGTTTCTGGGCCGTTTACGATCTTTCGACCAGCGTGGCCAATCCGATTTACAGCGGCCTCGTCAACGACGTCGTGCCGCAACTTGTCATGGGCCGGTTTTACGCGCTGTTCCGCGCCTTGAGCCTGGTGGCCGGGATTATCTTTAACTACTGGATCTTCGGGACGGCCGAGGGCCATTCGATGGAGATTTTCATCGTGCTGGCCATCGTCTTCGGCCTCGGCTTCACCCTCATGTGCATGAACGTCAAGGAAGGCCGGTATCCGCCGCCTCCACCACGGAAGGAGGGAGGATCGATCTCAAAATTTCTCAAGGCGGCGAAGACTTTTTGCATCGATTGCTACGGGAAAAGCTATTACTGGTGGTTTTATGCCGCCTTCTCCCTTTCCTGGACGGCGTCGGTGCCTTTCCAGCTTTTCGCTTATTACTATGCCAGGTCGCTCAACATCGATACCGCGACCTTTGGAAGATATGGCGCGCTGACGCTCTCCATCTCGCTGGTGCTGGCCTATCCGCTCGGGATTCTGGCCGACCGCTTTCACCCGTTGCGCCTGGGCATCGCCGTACAGGCTATCTACGCGCTGGACCTTTTGTTGTCCGCGATTTTCGTTGTCAACCCGTGGACCTTCGGCGTCGCGCTGGTGGTCAATGGCGTGCTTTTCGGCACCTGGTCAACGGCAGTAGCCTCGGTTTCGCAACGGTTGCTGCCAAAAGGGAAATTCGCCCAGTACGGCGCTGGCGGACTGCTGGTCGGCTCCCTCTTTTCCATGACCACGGCCCCTCTTTTCGGGATAATCCTGGATCATCTTCACCACCATTATCGCTACACCTTTTTACTCGGCTTCGGCTTTGCTTTGGCCGGTGTTTTCGCGTTGCTGGTGCTTCACGCCAAGTTCATGGCGCATGGCGGCCCGGAGCATTACTTGGCTCCGGAGTAAGGTGCTTCCAACAGGATCTTCTTTGCAATGGAAAAGCTGCGCCGGGCGCATTCGGAAATGGCAATGGGATGATATTCGACCACGAATGAGTTTAGCGTGTCGTTCAGGCGGCCAACCCAGTGTTGCGGCGCGTTCCTGCCTCCCGTGATCGCGCCGACAATGGAGCCGACAGTCGCGCCGTTGCAATCGGTGTCCCAGCCGCCCATGACCGCCAGCGTGATGCCGCGGTGAAAATCGCCGCCGGAGAGAAGCAACGCGGCGGCGCAAAGGCAGGCATTATTGTTGGTATGGACGGCATGGTAATGACCCAATGCATTGTGGAGATCGATGAAGACCGCCTCGAAGTTAGCCGGATCAAAGCCATGTTTTTTACAGATGCCAATGGTATGGCGTAAATCAGCGGCCAGGCGCGAGGTGGCCGGAATCTCGGCCAGGGCGGCATCGACAATGGAGTGGACATTATTGGTGGCGAAGGAGGCGGAAATCATTGCGGCACAGAACATTGCGCCATAAATTCCGTTTTTTACGTGACTGATGCGAGCGTCCCGCCAGGCGAATTCCGCCGCCAGTTCCAGGTTGCCCGGCGCGGCGTAGCCGTAGGAGTCGATCCGGATTTGCGCGCCAATCCATTCGCGATAGGGATTAAGGTGGTGTGTAAACCAGGGCCAATCGCTGGAGGCATCCACCTCCCGTCCCTTTTCCAACGAGAGCGTATCGCGGAACTGGTCGCCGCGGATCACGAAATTGCGGTAAGCCTGGGTTTCCGCCGTGCAAAAGTAGCGGTAGCCAAGACGGTCGAACCAGATTCCCGCCACGTGAGACGACGAGAAGCCGGCTCCAAATTTCTCCAAAATAATTTGTCCTAAAACGGTGTAGCGGATGTCGTCGTCGGATTCCATAAAGGCGATCCGCTCGCGCACGGAGCCTCCGCCCCAAAGGAGGCTGCCGGTCTCGTTTTCCGCCGGTGAGTGTTCGGGAAAATAATCGCGCAGCGGCCACTCATCAGCCGAGATGGCGGTAAGATATTTCTTTTGCCGCTCCCATGAATTACCCACGACGTTAGGTGTGACCATGAGTGATTCGACCGGTTTGCCCAGCGCGCACCCGGCACAGCGCCCCAACCAGGCGCCGTAAAGCTTGTCCTGCAATTCCGAATCATTGAGTTTGAGTGGGAGCCGCCTTGGCCCCACCGGACGAAGAGTGCGAATTCCACCTAAATCGGACGGCTCCTGAAACGGGAAATCAAGCCGCACGGGCAACGCGAGCAGTTTTTCGTGCAGGGCGGCGTGGAGATCGTCGTTATTTCCCGCGGCTTCCCATTCAGACCGCAAGGCCTCGACCGCGTCGGGCTCTTTCCCCTCCTCGGTTGCCTGCTTGAACTCTTCCCGAACCAGTTCCTTATTTGATGCCCAACCAGCCATGACGGTCTCCTTATTTTGCGGGCTCCAGGCTTAACCATGCGAGATTTGCTCCGTTGCCTCCGTCTTGACGCAAAACGATCTTGTTATCACCCGCTGGAAGATAAATCTTCCAGCCATCGGGGATCCTATCGGAGCCCAAGGCAAGGTCGTGCCAATCATTCACAACGTTGCTCCAACCGTCCGATGGGGGTGCGCCCAGAGTGGACTCCAGCGGGAAGCCCTCCGCATCCTCGAACGGAATCTTGCCGTTGATTGAAAGCGAAATGAGGCAACCGCCACCCGAGCAATAGTTTAAATTGACGTGGTACCATCCGGCTTGCGGAATCGTGGCGTGCGAGGAAATCTCCGTTCCAACTACATTCCACTTCGTGATGATTTGATCGTCCACGCCGAGTTTCATGACCAGCCTCACGGGAGGGGGTAGGGTGAAAGCGGCCGCTTTGATCTTGAGCAAGCCCGGAACTGCCGCCACCCCGGCTGGTTGCGCCTTGACGTAATCGGCATAGCTCGGGATGAGAGAATGCGCGAGAAACGGTGGGAAAAGCGTCGGAGCATTTGCGGATGGCGCAGCGCCCTCTGCGCTGATTTCCGTCCATGTCCCGGGAGCGGCGGTTGCCGTCGTGGCCAAGGGTTGGGTGAAGGTAACGGCGACCGGGCAGTCGCTTCCGTTGTACAGAACGAGGCCGTTCCCGGTGTTTCCGAAAACCAGCGGACCCGGTTCATCGAGCGTGAAGGCAGTGTGCTCATCCTTGTAGGAATGAACGCCCCACCCGCCCTGCCATACTTGCGTTCCGCCTTTTGGCTGACGAATCGTCCAGCCGGCTGCCTCGACCTGCACCGCACCGGCCAAGTTGGAGGTGATCGAGATAGGCTCGGTCTTGTTGTCCTTGACCAGGGCAACCTCTCCCTTTTCCTTCGGCGTTTCGAAGGTCCGGCTCCAAACATCATCCCCCTGCGCCGGCAGTGTCCGCGCCCCGAAGGCCGGTGGCGACGCCTCTTGATACGGGTAGAGGAATGTCGCGAAAATCGCCGGCGCATCCTGCTGCTTATGGAAACGGACCGTGGGTGTGGCGCGATTCTGAAGCGGAAACCACCCGAGAATCGGATCTTTTTGGCCCAACACCACGTCGACCACGAGATTGTCCTGCTCGATCGGATAAAGCGCCAGTTGCACGCCGTCCGTGCGCTGGCTCACGACCGCATGCATTGCCGGATCGACCTTGGCGGAAGGAGCATCCATCTGGAAAAGATTGTCGAATGTATGATTGCCCGTGCCATCGAGCGTGTCGAGGACCAGCGCATAATAGGGGCGCAGGTAAAGAACCCGACGGGTATGGGTGATCGATTTGTCGAGTTCGCCAGTCCATTTCGTTGGATTAAACCCGACGTTCGGCGCGTAGACATTCTCCTGGTAACCCTTATCGAAAGTCGAGGCAACGTAGTCGAACAGCGGCGTGGTTACCCACGGATTGGAAAGCGGCTGCGTCGGCGCCGGACTGCTGCCGGCGTGCTGCCATTTGTCATCGACCAGGATGGTGCTGTGCGAGGAGGTCCCGAGAACGTAGCGGCGCATTTGCGATTGGTCATAAGAATAGGTCCCCGGATCGTAGAGGAGCGTCTTGTTCCAGGCGCGCAGCACGACTTCCAAATCCTCTTCGTGTTGATGTCCGATTCCAATAGGTCCGCCGCGGAAAAAGAGAAAGAGGTCATCCGGTTTCCAGCCGCTGCGCATCGCGTAAAAACCGGCATAGGGGAGCATGGTGGAATCGGGCGGCGCCGTCCCTTTTCTGCCCCGGCTGGCCGCCCATTCCAGGAGCGGATCGTCGCCGAGCTTCAGGCCGCGGGGAGCCAAACACGCCGCGTTGATGATCCAGGAATCATTTGTGGGAACATCATTGCCCGACTGGTCCATGACGAGCACAAGCGCCTTGTACATTGCTATTAGCTTTGTGCGGAAGAGATCGGGGAGATGAATGTTATTGAGAGGCGCCAGTTGGGTTGGAACCGTGAATTGTTCCATGGTGCTGGTGTCGTATCCGGGGCTCAGCTCGGCCTCGAAGCCATCGGGCGGGACCAGCTTGTCGAGCTCAACGCAAAAGCGATCCATCGCAATCTTGCGCCATTGAGCCGATTCCTTCAATTCGGGATAAAGGACTCCCGCCGTATAGAGACCGCAGCATTCGGCCGTGATCCAGTTTCCCGTGCGATGCGGATCATTCAGACCCGCCAGGAGGATTAACGCGTGGTCGCGAATCTCCTTCGTATAAATCCAGTTTGCTTCGGGGGTGAAGGAGGGGCTGTCGAGGAAATGATAATAGGCATAGGGCCACGATTCAAACATCCGATTGGCAGCCGCTAGCGGATTCCAGTAAAAGTTCCGTTGATCATTATTGGTGAAATCCAGCGGGACCTTTGACGCGAAACTCTCCAGTTGCTCGACCCAGGCGCGCGCATACTTCTCGTCCTGCGTCATCCAGTAGCCGTATGCCAGTTGTTCCCAGAACTGGGTCCGAGCGATGACTCCCAGCCATCCATGCCAGTTGGCGGCGGAGCGAGGGTCGGCCGGAGGAAACGGATTGTGAAACCAGTCAAAATCAGGGCCTACGTATGCGATTTTTGGTTGCACGGCTTCGTACCACAGGTTGTGGATTTTATGCGCGGCAACATCGTCCGCAAGGGGCTCACTTTTGCTAAAGGCCCTGGCCGGTTGGTTAGAGGGCATGATCATCCATTTTGCCGGACTGGCCGTGCGACGGTAGTCGAGGCAGGCCTTTTGCGCGGCCGCAAGATCCTTGGCTTCCACCGCCGCTTTCACCTTCTCCATGCCGGGCGCCCCGAGGTCGAAGGCCGTCATTAAATAATCGTCCGTGGTCGCGGACGGACCGCCTGGATCTGCCTTGCCGGCCCACGCCTTGCCACAGACTAAAACCAGCAACAGACCCGCGAAAGGAAGGCGCATAGGTTTAGACACGTCCTTATTTTGCGAGAAACGGTGGGAAAAGCGTCGGAGCATTTGCGGATGGCGCACCACCCTGTGCGCTGATTTCCGTCCATGTCCCGGGAGCGGCGGTTGCCGTCGTGACCAAGGGTTGGGTGAAGGTAACAGCGACCGGGCGGTCGCTTCCGTTGTACAGAACGAGGCCGTTCCCGGTGTTTCCGAAAACCAGCGGACCCGGTTCATCGAGCGTGAAGGCAGTGTGCGCATCCTTGTAGGAACGAACGCCCCACCCGCCCTGCCATACCTGCGTTCCGCCTTTTGGCTGACGAATCGTCCAGCCGGCCGCCTCGACCTGCACCGCGCCGGCCAGGCTGGAGGTGATCGATATAGGCTCGGTCTTGTTATTCTTGACCAGGACAACCTCTCCCTTTTCCTTCGGCGTTTCGAAGGTCCGGCTCCAAACATTATCCCCCTGCGCCGGCAGTGTCTGCGCCTCGAAGGCCGGTGGCGACGCCTCTTGATACGGGTAGAGGAATGTCGCGAAAATCGCCGGCGCCGCCTGCTGCTTATGGAAACGGACCGTTGGCGTGGCGCGATTCTGGAGCGGAAACCACCCGAGAATCGGATCTTTTTGGCCCAACACCACTTCGGCTGTGAGGTTCTCCTGCTCGATCGGATAAAGCGCCAATTGCACGCCGTCCGTGCGCTGGCTGACAACCGCGTGCGTCGTTGGATCGGCAGTGGCGGAAGGAGCATCCATCTGGAAAAGATTGTCGAACGTATGGTTGCCCGTGCCATCGAGCGTGTCGAGGACCAGCGCATAATAGGGGCGCAGGTAAAGAACCCGACGGGTATGGGTGATCGATTTGTCCAGCGCGCCCACCCATTTCATGGGGCTGTAGTTGATGGGCGCATAGACGTTATCCTGGTAACCCTTGTCGAAAGTCGAGGCGACGTAGTCGAACAGCGGCGTGGTCACCCACGGATTGGAAACCGGCTGCGTCGGTATCGGACTGGTGCCGGCGTGCTGCCATTTACCATCGACCAGGATGGTGCTGTGCGAGGAGGTCCCGAGGACATAGCGGCGCATTTGCGATTTGTCATACGAATAGGTGCCCGGATCGTAAAGAAGCGTCTTGTTCCAGGCGCGCAGGACGACCTCCAGATCTTCCTCGTGCTGGTGACCGAATCCTGAAGGCCCTCCGCGGAAAAAGAGAAAGAGATCGTCCGGTTTCCAGCCGCTGCGCATCGCGTAAAAACCGGCATAGGGGAGCATGGTGGAGTCGGGCGGCGCAGTCCCTTTTGTGCCCCCGCTGGCGGCCCATTCCAGGAGCGGATCGTCACCGAGCTTCAGACCGCGGGGAGCCAAAGCCCTCGCCTTGATAATCCAGGAATCATTGGTGGGCACATCGTTTCCCGACTGGTCCATGACGAGCACCAGCGCGCGGTACATCGAGATCAACTTCGAACGGAAGATCTCGGGCAAAGGAATGTTATTGAGGGGCCCCAGTTGGGTTGGAATCGTGAATTGTTCGATGGTGCTGGTGTCGTATCCGGGGCTCAACTCGACCTCGAAGCCGTCGGGTGGCACCAGCTTGTTGAGCTCAACGACAAAACGATCCATCGCGATCTTGCGCCATCGGGCCGATTCCGTTATTTCGGGATAAAGGACGCCCGCCGTGTAGAGTCCGCAACATTCGGCGGTGATCCAGTTTCCCGCTCGCTTCGGATCATTCAGGCCTGCTATGAGGATCGACGCGTGGTCGCGAATTTCCTTCGTATAAATCCAGTTCGCTTCGGGGGTGAAGGAGGGACTATTGAGGAAATGATAATAGGCCATGGGCCATGATTCGAACATGCGGTTGGCGGCATCCAGAGGCGACCACTCATAGTTCTGCTCATCATTGTTGGTGTAATCCAGAGGAACGTCCCTGGCAAAACTTTCGAGTTGCTCGACCCAGGCCCGCGCATATTTTTCATTCTGCGTCTTCCAGTAGGCGGTGGCCAATACTTCCCAGAATTGCGTGCGGCTGATGACGCATCCCATCCAGTTGTTGGTGTAGTTCGGATCGCTGGGAGGAAGCGGGTTGCGAAACCATTGGAAATCGGTGCCCACTCCCATATCCGCAACCTTTGGCTGCATGTCGTACCAGAAGTTGTGGATTTTGTGCGCCGCAGTGTCGTCCGCGGCGGGCTCGTCATTGGAAACCGCCTTGGCCGGTTGGTCCGAGGGCATGACCTTCCATTTGGCGGGACTGGCCGTGCGCCGGTAATCGAGATACGCCTTTTGCACGGCTGCGAGATCCTTCGCTTGCACCGCCGCTTTCACCTTCTCCATGCCGGGCGCATCGAGATCGAAGGCGGTCATCAAGTAATCGTCCGTGGTCGCGGGCGGCCCTGACAGGAAAGCAGCGCCGCCGCCACTGCTCACGAGGGGAGTCGCGGCTACCGATGAATCCACTTTTACAACGGATACATCATCCAGATACACCGCTCCCTTGGCGTAGTGGACGAAAACATCACAACCGGCGGTATCGACATCCGGTGGGATTTCCACCACCACTTCCGTCTTGGTCCAGGTGGTTGGCAACGGACCGGACTTGGGCGGAGAATGACCTAAATTGACCTTATTGCCCAAAACGATATTGAAGTTGTTTGCTCCCGCGCCAATCGTATAATGAAGCGTCAGGCGAAGGACAAAACCAGCCGCGCCCTTATTCACCTGCGTCCGCGGGTCGCCTCGCACCCAGGCCGTGACGCGGTAATGTCCTCCCGTGGTAACGGGAAAAGGTTTCACTCCAACTGCATAACGGGCAAAGTCGTCCGATTGCAGTTTTGCGCACGAAGTCCCGCCGTGCGGGTTCTCCTGCACGATAGTGAACTGGCAGTTTTTCCCTTGGGATTCGGCGGGAACAAAAAGACCCCACCCGGTCGTTCCCGATTCAAAATCACCGTTGGGAACCAAATTGTCGCCGGCCCACGCCTTGCCACAGACCAAAAACAGCAACAGACCCGAGACAAGACGTAATTTCATGGATGAATAAATCGGGATTTTAACGCAGCGGCCAATCGTCGGTGCGGAAGGGCGAGGCTGGCAGGCCTTCCTTATTGTACAAATTACAACCCACCGGATCGTCGGCCCAGGCGTAACGAACCGCGACGGGCGAGGCGATGGCCGCGGCCGAAACCACCACGCTGTCGCCATCGATGACGGCATCCGCCCAGATGAATTTTTGATCGGCGCCTGCGATGGCGAATTGCTTGAGAGGACCGCCTTTAGCCTCCAACCCGCTGCCGGTGTAATTGAATTTCAACCGGATCTTATTTCCCTCGACTGCCATGGAATCATAAATGGGTCCGGAGAAGTCGATCTTCTGCCCGTAGGCATTCGCAAGGGCCACCAGCGCCATGCGTTCGCCAAACGGCTTCTTGTTCGGCGGATGAAGATTGCCGTCGCCCAAATCGATGGTAACGCCCATCCCGGTATTGGGCGCCGTTTTCCATGTCAGTAATTGGGATTCCCGCAGCGCGGCCCAGCCGCTTTTCCCGGGCTGGGCGCCAGGATTGTTGCCGCCTCCGTTGTTCGTATTGGGCAACTGGACAATGTAGAAAGGAAGATCACTTTGATTCCATAGCCGGCGCCAGTCGGAGATCAAACCGGGCAGGAGCTTGCGATAAGCGACGGGAGGATCATTTCCGAGCACCGAAGGGATGGGGCCGGTTGATCCGGTATTAGCCTCACCTTGGTACCAAATAAATCCCTTGATGCCGTAACCCACCACCCGTTTCAGCATTGAATTGTAAAAGATCGAGGGCTGAGTCACCCCGGGTGGCGCCGGCGGCGGCACGGGGCGGCTGGCGAGGGCCTTCGGGGGGAGGGGCGGAAGTTCAGCTTCGACTTTGGCGAACCAATCCGGCGTCACGGCGGGAAAATGCGTCTTTTTGTCGGCGGCTGCGATTTCGAGATCCGTTTTGTTCCAGGGCGCCTTTGGTTCCTGGGTGAAAAAGCGGATCGCGACGACGTTGGTCCCGGCGAGAACAAGATTTCCCGGCACTTTGACGAATGGTTTGTCGGGCGAGGTAAAAAAGTGTTTGAGAACATTGCCGAAGGTCCCAACTTCCTGGTTGTTGAAATAAACGGCGCCAAGGAGGTTGCCGAATTGCCTGCCGCCATTGCGCAGATCGCCAATGGTCAGATGAATGTCCTTGCCGGCTGTTTCCGCGGGCATATCAATCGACGCGCGAACCCAGACGACCCCCCCATTGTTCAAGCCCAGGGAGGACCAGTCGCCAAAATTGGGAATGCTCTTCCAATCGCTGATATCGGTTTTGGGATCAGCCCAACCCCGCGCAAAGCCCTTGTTGCCCGGATCCTGGCGATGGAATGTTGTTTCCCAGGCGTCCAGATCATTCAAAAAACTGGGTGTGGCAGTGTCGAGGCTGGCAAGCTCGTCGTTAATTGTCTTCGCCTCCGATCCAATGCCGAGGCTCTCCAATCCCTCCGGCGAAAACCAGGTCCCGATGGACGAGCCGGGAAATGCCACCTCGAGGATTCCCACCGGGACGTTGAGTTTCTCGCGCAGACTCCTGCCAAAGTAATAAGCAACCGCGGAGTTGCCCGAGATCGTAGCCGGGGAGGAGGCAAGCCATGTCCTGCCCAGGTAAGGATCGGGAACCAGGTAAGTTGTGGGAACGAACCAGCGCAGTTGAGCGTCATTGGCGGCCGCGATATCATCCTTGGCGAGCGCGCCCATTTGACTGAGCGTGTAGACCATGTTCGATTGGCCCGAGCAAAGCCAGACATCGCCCACCAACACATTCGACAGGGTAACCTTATCGGAGTTTCCCGTGATGGTTAGTGTGAATGGGCCCCCCGCCGTGAGTCCCTTGAAGGCGGTTGACCAACTGCCTTTGTCATCGGCAGTGGCCGAGATAACCTGGCCATTGAGTTCCGCCTTGATCGTTTCGCCCGGGGATGCCGTGCCCCAGAGGGGTGCGGCGGCGTCACGCTGCAACACCATGCCGTTACCAAAGAAGGGTGGAAGCTTGATTTCGGCCCGCACTGAAACCGAAAATGCTTCCAGAACGATTGCGCACAAGGCAATGCGCAAAAACCGTCTCCTCTTAACGAAGAGAGTAAAGGGGACGTGGCGATGAATCTTCACGGGGGGGCGCGGAAACCACGATTGGTCAGCGCATGATAGTCCAGATAGCGCCCTTTGTCGAAGTCCCGCCCGATTTGCGTCTCCCATCCCCCGATTAAGCCCGCAAAGAGGTCTTCGTTTCCCGGTTCCCGCGCTCACGGGAGACATTTGCGTCCGTGGATGCCGGAGGTTGATATTTCTCAGTCGAACCGAGAAACTCCCGCGATGACGGGCGAAGGCGCCGAAGCAAACAACGTCCCCTCCGTTTGCTGATTGACCGGGAGTCCGTCGGAGAGCACGGCGTCAGCGTCGCAATACTCGAGGAAAAAGGCGCGGCGCCAGCCATTGGTGCGATTTCCCAGCGAGCGATGCAGCGTGTAGCCACTGAAAGCAACCGCCTCGCCAGGCTCCAGCAGCACAGGCACGCCTTCCACGCCGGGGTCGGCTTCGAGATGCCAGCTCGCTTCGCTTTTTTTCGAGTGCGGAATTAATCCCTGCTTATGGCTGCCGGGAACGATCCAGATGCAGCCGTTTTCCAGTGTCGTCTGGTCGAGCGCGATCCAGACCGTCACATTATTGTCCGGTTTGGGAGCATTATAGCCATTGTCCTGGTGCCACGGAAAAAGCGCGGCGTTTTCGCGAGGCGGCTTTACCACGAACTGGTCGAA
>Ga0302324_100002871_pt1 | contig 39168 bp, 35 predicted proteins | sample Palsa_T0_1_FD_201949 | JGI IMG/M metagenome (GOLD analysis project Ga0302324, IMG submission 201949) | Peat permafrost microbial communities from Stordalen Mire near Abisko, Sweden - Palsa_T0_1 | ecosystem: Environmental > Terrestrial > Soil > Palsa > Peat permafrost | place: Sweden: Abisko...
CCGCCAGCAGATCGAGCAGGCAATAGCTAAAAGCGGCTTCAGCGGGCCGGAGGCCGCGCAGATCGCCGCCCACAACACCCGCGACAAAAAAGAAATTCGTACCCCAGCCGAGGTTATGGAAGCTCACTGCCAGCTCGCCGCGAAGTTCGGCAATCAGGCCGACCGGGTTGTTCGAGAAGCCCACGAACGAGTTCATGCGCAGGGACCGGATCGAGTGCCAGACGCGCCTCAGCGCGCGCAGGAAGCCGTCTCCTATGCCAAGGAACGCAACTTCGAGCGCGAGGCTGTCATCGACCAGCGCGACATCATGCGCGATGCGCTTCGCCGCGGCATGGGAGACCTCACCTTCAGCCAGGTACGCGAGAACTTCGAGCGTCGCCACGCTATCGGCGAATTCCAAACAGTAGAGCCTCAGAAGCACGACACCGGGCCACGATTAACGACGCCCGAAACCATCGCTGCCGAACGAGCGACAGTTGAGCACATGCAGCGCGGACAGAACACCGTTGCGCCCATCATGAGCGAACAACGCGCTTCGTCTCACGCCGCTGCGATTGAGTTTTTGAACCCGGCCCAGCGCCGTGTCATCGAGGAGATGCTGACCTCAAGAGATCAAATCCACGGTTTGCAGGGACTCGCGGGGGCTGGAAAGACCACCGCTCTCGCAGCCATCCGCGAAGCTGCCCAGCGCAACGGCTACGCTGTCGCGGGCTTCGCCCCGACCGCACGCGCCGCTCACCAGCTACGCCAGGCCGCTGGCATCTCCGCCGACACCTTGCAAGCCTATTTGGCGATGGGAACCCGCGAACAGGCCCAGACCAACCGCGACGACCCGGCAAATCGCCGCCTTTTCCTGGTCGATGAGTCCAGTCTGACCAGCACCCAGCAGATGAAGGAATTCCTCGACCGGCTAGGCCCTCAAGATCGGGTATTGCTCATCGGAGACACGCGGCAACATCAAGCTGTAGATGCGGGAAAACCCTTCGAGCAACTCCAAGACGCCGGAATGCGAACTGCCCAGCTCGACCAGATCGTTCGGCAGAAAGACCCCGAACTGCTCAAAGCCGTCGAACATCTTGCCAGGAATGAGACCCACGCCGGCATCTCCCTGTTGCGATCTCAGGGGCGCATCACCGAGATTTCCAATCCCCAAGAGCGCATTGCCGCCATCGCCAGGGACTACGCCTCGAACCCCGAAAAGACTTTGATCGTCTCTCCCGACAACGCTTCCCGGCGAGACATCAATCAGGCCGTGAGGGCCGAGTTACAAGCCTCTGGCGCACTTGGAAAAGAGAATGTTTCTTTTCCGGTGCTCGTGGCTCGAAACGACATGAGCGGAGCAGATCGAGCGTGGGCCGCCAAGTACAACCCCGGCGACACCGTGCAGTACATTCGTGGCAGCCAACAGCTGGGCCTGGAAAGAAACAGCTACGCCACGGTCGTCGCGACCGATCCCGCCAACAATCGAGTCACCGTTGCCAGAGCAGATGGCCAGCAGGTGGCCTACGATCCGCAGCGTTTGCGCGGAGTCAATGTTTACACCAGCCTTCCGCGTGAGTTCTCCACCGGCGATCACATCCAATTCACGCACAACAATAAGGATCTCGACGTGCACAACCGTGATCGTGGCCGCGTCGAAGCCATCGGCAATGACAATCGCTTGACCGTGAAAATGGATGACGGAAGAACTGTCAATTTTGACCCCTCTCGGATGCGTCACTTCGATCACGGCTATGCCGTTACCAGCCACAGCTCCCAGGGTTTGACCGAAAACCGCGTCCTCGTCAATATGGACACCAATACGTTTTCCGAACTCCTCAACCCCCGCTTTGCCTACGTCTCCGTCTCCCGCGCGTCTCAGGACGCCCACATTTACACCAATGATGCCGCGACGCTTGCCCAGAGCCTCAGCACCGATGTGAGCAAAACCTCCGCCCTCGATTTTCACGAGGCACCCGCTAAGCATTCACAATCCCAAACTCCTAAGGAGCACACGATGCAACACCACAATGAATTGCAGCCGGAACAACAATCTCCGCTCACGCCCGAACAAGCCGAGCGCAACCGCCAGTACGGCCCCATCGAAACAGCTCTTCCAACAGAGGCCCAGGGCTACAAGTGGCAACGCGAAACTGACGACATCCACAGCTACCAACATCCTGAAACCCACCGCTGGTTACACATCGACAGCCAAGGCCAGTTCTTTGACCGCCACGCCCAGCCCATCACACGCGAAAATGCGCTTGAACAAGCGGGCCACTCGCTCACGCAGTCCGTCGCGGAAAACGCACAATCTCCTACCGGCAGCGGACTCAACCTCAACGTCCACGGAATTACTCTCTAAACGTCGCCGATAGCAGAGATGGAAGCCACTCAGTATTAATAGCAAGAGTCGGATCGATCAAATAGGGCAAAGGGGAACTGATGAACAAGCATATTGTGCAACTGATACGAGAGCGCTTTTATCCACTCGTCCGTTTCTGCGGGCCGCAATCGGCAGGGGAAGTAGAGATCGAGGGGGTGCGAGCGACGGTTTACCTCGGCGAACTTTCGATTTGGTTGTGGCCGGCTAAAAGCTCTCACAATGGGGTTCTGTCCGACGAACAGCTCGGCGACGTAGTCTCGCCACATTTGCTGGTTCGCAATCTGCTGTCGTCGGCCCAGGCATCGATGCAATGTCTATCATGTCACTTGGACAGAATTGAAGCGGCCGACGGAGACACCGTGTCACTACTGCGCTATTACCTCGAAGATTCCGCTGCAACGTTGGTCGATGGGATGGCTCTGGGACGGATACTCGGCCCACGGGCGGGCGAGACAGCGCAGTGAACCCACGTTATGACTGATTAGTTTTGGTGGAAGAACATCCAAACCGATGACGATTCGGATCCCGTTCTACGCCTCCACCTCCCATACGGGGAACATCCCAGAAGCTGAAGTCCCTGATTAGCGCGACCGATTCTTTCCAGATGATGGGCCAGAGAAAGTGGCGTCAACCACATAATAGGTTGGATCATTGCCTTGCCCGGTGTGCCACTGATCTTTGTGCTGGCGAATGCCGATCGCGTACCCACCTTGAGTCCAAAGCATGCGGGGTTCAGACGACTGACCGCCATGTTCGATTTCAGTCCACCCATCGTTGCTCCCAGGAACGGCGATGGAGGACAAGGCGGCCTTGATGAGTGCAACAGTGGAGGCGAAAGTCGCAGCGGCGACGGAAGAATCCGGTGTTCGGATGAGGGTGCTGCGAATATGGATATCGTCGACAACGCTATGTGGAGTGGGAAACACGACAATAGTCTGCACAGACCCTAGGAGCGGCTCGTTGCAGGGATAACTCGTCGAATCCTGCCCAATCTCGCCAGGGCCTCCACGAAGGCTGACAAAACCAGTAAGGGAAGACCGGACATAGGCGTTGAGGAGGTAGACGAGGTTGTTGCGCTCACCAACGGGCACGTCCTCAAGGTCCAAGCCCGCGGTATCGGTGGCGGCGCTGATATCGAGACCGGAGCCATCGGCGTATGTGACCTCGATGAGAGCAAGAGGGTCAGGCGCCGCGACGAAGTACGGATGGCGGTCTTCATCGGCAAACCAGAGGAGCTGGCCGGTGACGGTCTGCTTCTTTCCGGGATCAAGGGCGAACGTCTGGTAGTTGGCTGAGTTGTCCACAGAGCCAAAGATATTATCGGGGTCAGCGCGGAGAATGGATGTGCAGACAAAACGGATCGTGACATTGAGTTTCTTGCTACCACGGTTCTGGTATACGAATTTGTAGCGAACTGTCGGGTGGGCCGCGCTCTTATCGAAGTCGATCTTGCGTTCATTTACGAGCATGACGAGATCTTTGGTGGCCGCGGCATTGAATTGCACGATGCGACGCGCGGCGCGCAGGCTGAAGGCGAGGTCGTCGTCGTCCGGACGGATGTCGAGCTGCTGCCGGAAGCCAGCAATCCTTTGCTGTGCATTCGCGGAACTGACGGGGATCTGGCGGCTGTAGGCGGCGATGTAGCCGAAACGGGCTGCAAGGAAGCGACCAGTCTTGCTGGGATGATTGGCGAGAGCGTACTGTTCGGCACCTAAGTCATAGATCGGGCGCAGGGCAGCATCGAGGCTGCCAGCATTGGCCGGGTCGAGTTTGGTAGCGAGCGAGGAGTAGAGGCAGATTCCGGCTAGGATATCGGCCTGGGCTTCGTAGTACTGGAGTACAGAAGAAGGGAGCTTGTAGAGGTCGCGCTGGTAATGGGCGAACTGTAGTTGGTGCGCAGCCTCATGCGCGATGATGAAGGTTAGCATTTGCTGAAAGTTTTGCAGATGCTCCTGTTGGCGAATCTGGTTGATTTGGTCGAGATCGAGAATGATGCCGAGGTCAGGATGGGAAGAGGTGCCACAGCGATGGCAGACCCAAAGGTCAGGCAGATGAGACCACTGAAAGGGCAGGGTTCGAAGGATTCGGCCTGCTTGCACCTCGATATCGGAGGAGCCGCCTGCGGGTTGAAGGTGCATGGACGCGATCAAGTCGTCTCGACTGGCTCGCATGAAGGCACGGTCGTTGGCAGGCTTCGGCGTAGTGGGCGGGACACCTTGGCCGTCTTGGGTGCAGAGTGAGGGAACAGCCGCAGAAAAAACCAGCATTGCCAGCAGTGCGGCTTTGTGGCGAAGAATGTGATTCATAATTGAGCGCCTCGTGGTTCAGCAGGATTTGGGGCTGGGGGTTGAGTGACACAAAAGGAGGTCTGGACAATACAGATGATGGCGCTGGCAAATAGCAGGAGTTGGGCGAGGTACAGTTGGAGCAGCCAGCGAAGACGTCGGTCACGGGAACCGTCGCTCACCCAGACATCGGCAAAGTTACCTCCGAACTCCCAGGCGAGATCATGGGCGGTTGCCGAGCGGCCTGCCCGAACGAGCGACGCCTCGTAACTCTGCGCGTCAGGCGTAAGGTAGGCACCAGAGATTTCACGTTGTCCCCCGTACTCGAACGTCCAAAGCGTCATTTTATTGTCATACGAGAAGAAGCAAAGGGTGCCGAGTACGACGAAGACCACCGTGCCTAAGGACCACAGCTTCAAAGCGTGCCTGCCTCTAGCGAGCGCGACCGGAATAGACCACAGGCCGACGAGGACGGTGACCAAGAACACACCGAAGTGGGTCCAGTTGCTGCTTGAACCGTAGTCCAGCGGCGGTAGCACCAGAAATCCGCCGATGCAGGTGCATAGCGTTGTAGCAGCGACGCCCAGCAGGTTCCAGCGATCGGTGACGTCGGACAGAGTCATGACCTGCTCCTACAAATTGAAAGTGATGGCCTGCGTGGCGGTGCCATTTTCGCCGATGTCCCAATCTTGCACTTTGAGCACATGGCCGTGGGCTTCCACCCAGATTTCAAAGCGACCCGGCGGGAGCCTTCCGGACTGCGGTGCCGTTCCGTTGCCAAGAATGTAGGCGGGCGGTGGCTTAGTACCGAAATGATGGGGATTAGCGCGGATGCTAACGTCCGAAGGGTTAATGTTGCTACCGGCAGACAGTGTGACCGAAAGTGTGAGCTGGATAGTAGACGGGAAAGCGTCAGCGACGAGACCGGCTCCTGAGGCAGCAGCGACGGTCTTGGCTTTGACCTTGAGATCGTCGCGGACTTCCTGCAGGGCTGCGAGGCGATCGGTGGTTCCAGTCGGTAAAGTCTTAAGGGCGTTGAGATCGTCGGCCATGGACGAAGAATATTCCGAGGAAAGATCCGCCGAGATCATGGTCGCCGTATCCGCGCCGTTCCCGTACTTCCCGAGGTAACCAGTGCGAATATCATTGAGCGCAGAAGAGATCGAGTCCAAGGTCTTGAACTCCGTGGAAGTGGGCGGGATGTTGAAGCTTAGGGTCCCCACGGTAGTGCTGAAGTCGGCGAAGGTCCAGGTGCTAGGTGCCTGGGAGAGCAGAGGACTCACCTTCGCTAAGACGAGAAGAAGGAGTACTATCGGGCGACGCATCAACACCTCGCAAAAGTCAGCAGTGCTTCAACGCGGAAATGTACTCTCGACGATTCTCAGAGATAACCCACCGATCGGAGTCGAGAGATACAGTTAGCAAGTATCCTTGGCTCATCTGCGAACAGCAACTGGAACCTGGGATTGTCCCGAATGAAAGCTTCAAGGCTGAGATCCAAGCGACCGATCTCTGCCAGAGTGAAGAATCCGTCCGGTATCTCAGTCCCTCTTAGAAGTCGTCGTGTTGCTTCTCGTGCGCCGTATTCGCTCATCATTCTCACGAACACTTTTGGGTTGTACCCAAGACGTTTGCATTCAGCAACAGAGGCAACGCAAGCGTCATCGTACTCACGTTCCAATGTGACAAGGTCCGGTGCAGAGGCTGCCATTGATCTTCCTCCCGACTGCTGGATTGTCCCTAGGGAACTGTTCCGCCCGAGAATCTAACAGACGGGACGTTCCCGTTTCCCTCGGAAAGAAAAATGGGGGACGTCCCGTCCTCCCCGAATTCCAAGAATTCCAAGAACAGCCCCCGCCTAGATCTTCTTCAGCAAATCCAGAGTATCCGGTCCTAGAACCACGTTGTGCTCAAAATCGGCAAGCCCCCTCATTGGGAGCCGATAATTCCCCACGTGGTGGCGCCCCAACGGGAGATCAATTTCCTCCATGGTATGCCAGCCAAGCGGCAAATCGATAGGCTCCGAGGCTGCTCGCGCGGGCACGGGTTCAGAGGTCGAATCCACGATAATCCAACTGCCGTCATCGGGGGGCATCGAACAGTGCTTCAACGCCCACTTAACCGCGTCTTGTGCGGTTGAGATTTCCTTCTTACGTTTCATTATCTCGTTCACACACCCCAGGTCTCTGTCATCTAAATGAATTAGAAGAAATGTCACCATAGATACCACCTCATTCAATGAGATCTAAGCAGCGCCAGACCAAGATGCCCAAACAAACTCACCAGATAACCAGCAGTGAATGCGACCCCCACGATCCTAAGCGTGAGAGCCCGCCTTTCATTGACTCGCCTTATTCCGTCGCGTAACTCAAGGTAGAGCTTAGCCACCGAACGCCTCGCCCGGTCGTCAGTATCGGCGTCCGCAACGCGCATCAAGTACTCTGAGTCCGAGAAGGTTGGATATTCCCTGACGCGCATGCTCGCCACTGAGGCAGCCAGCGCGACCAGAAGGAAAACGACACCAGCGACCACCAGCACGGAGAAAATCTCGCTAGCGCAGCCCGCCCTGAACGACAATAGTTGCATCTCGGCGGTGAGAAACGCCAGAATCACTGCAATTGCTGCCACATATTTTTCGGCCTTGCCGGTCAGACGGTCCATCGCTGCGTCCTCCGCCCGAAGAGCGTCAGAGCAAACTGTGAGGAACACCGCGAGTTTGTCTTCCATTCCACTCCACCTAATGTGCTGCGACGCGACGGCTTTTCCTATGTGATCTGAGCTGTTGTCGGCCACTGTAGCCGCATTCCCCGAGTAGACACATGGTAGTGATGAGCTACCGATCTTTCAAGGCGAAACTTAAGCCGTGAAGATGGGAACAGACGGGATGTTCACCTAATGTTACTGCCTAGAAATTGCGGTCAGTCCCGTCTGTCTCCGACTTTCCCTCGGCGTTGAGTTACATGATGACTTGTTCGACGCGCTCGGTGGCTCATTCAGGGTCTGGTGAACCAGCGCTTGAAACTACCGAAGACCCATTGGATTGAGACATAACTCGATCGGCCGAATATAATCGGCCACTGGAGACTCTGCTAAGCCCAACCTCAGTATCATTGATTGTCGCAGTTTCGAGTTCCGCCGTAGCGATCGTGCTCGCCATCGCCAATGTTTATGAGCGGTACATCCGCGAACGTCAACAGACTCTAATTCGCGCTCTTGAATATCTGACAGCCGGATCGCAAAAGAGAAGTGTCGGCATCGCGCTTATCGAAGGCTTGTGGTACAGAAAGCATCCGTACTACCGTGCGATCATTCCTGCTCTGACAAATCAGGCCGTATATTTATTGCTGGAGACAGATAGCAAGGGGCGTCATCAACTTCATACTTGGCTACGAATTATGGATTTGATTCTCCGAGTACCCGCAAAACAATCGCTTCACACTTTGTATATAGAACTCATCGAGGCCCTCGAATCGCGAGCAGAAACAGTTAGTGCGGACGCTTCTGGACTCGATATTAGTCCCCAAACTGCACGTTTGTGGGCGGATAAAGTACGCAAGCACGCCGGGATTAGTTGAATCAATGCGTTTCCACTGTCCACATAGCTTCGCCGCCGTGCCCCAACTGTGTAAAACACCGGACTCCACGTATTCTCGCCGATGATCTTATCCTCAATAAACTCCGCTTTCAGTTCGGGAGTTTGAACTGAAAGGAGTATGATGTCTGGCGAGGTTTTGGGCTATGAAAACCGCCCTACGGAGCTCTGGCGACAAGAAGGAAATCACCGCGGATTTCGCGGCGGCGAAAAACATCAGGAGAGCCATCTGCCCCGACTGCGGTGACACCGTAAATCTCCACGCAAGGCGAAAACCCGGTGGTCAGCCCTCACATTTTGAACATCCCAAAGACGCCCGCAAGGGGCGTCCCTGTCCTCGGCACTATCCTCACCGAAACCACTAGCATCCATGTCTCTCGCCGAGGACGAAAACGAACCGTATAACCGTTGGCAGGGATTCCGCATCACACAGCTTTCTATCTGCATCAGCCTATTCTTAACCTTCTCCGTAGCAACGCTGGGCTTCTCCATCAGTTTGCTCGTCCAAAAGTTCGAGATTACGAACTGTCTGGCTAAGGCGTCTTTTTTGTTTTCTGTCATATGCGGATTAATGTCAGTATCCTGTGGGTCTGTCGCGTGCCTCACTAGACTGTGGGACTTCCGGAAGACAGCAGCCGTCGTGAGGCACCGTGCAGATGAGACTAAGAAAGCGGATGTCGAACGCTGGAGAGAAGAATACAGACGGTTGGGCAGGACGACTTGGTGTCTGTTTTATTGGCAGCTTGGACTGTTCGGTGCTGAGGTGGTCGGTCTGATCCTTTCTCTTGGGATCACATGCTGGAATCGGCTAACTTGAGCCACTGCTTCACTTAAATCGGGGTATAATCTTGAGGTGAGCGAGACTCAAAAAGATCGAGAACCCGTTGGAGACAGACCCGCTCTGATGAACCTGCACCCGCTGCCCGGAACGCCCGAAGCAATCGCTCGGGGATGCAAGTGCAGAGTTGGACCTAAGACTGCGGATGGAAAACAACTGTACTCGTTCACGAAAGGCTGCCCCATTCGCAACCACAACTGAACAGGGGAATGAAGGCATAATCGAAGCCAGGGTGCTGCGCCGATGTACCTGTATCGCTCCGTTGATCTCGAACCGACTACCAACAGCCGTCCGTGGTGGACTCATCCTCTTGTCTTGATCGGGGCCGGCTTCGCGATCCTTGCGGCTTTGCCTGATTCCGCACCCGCTGAACCGACGTGTGGCGTTTGCGGTCGGCCCGGTCACAACCGAACGAGTTGTTCACACAACGGACCCCGAGTTCACTTCTCGCGGACAATTCCAAAGCGCAGGCGTTGCGATTGTTGTGGTCAGGCGAAATACAAGAAGTACCGACACCACCCACGCGGACGCTCGGATGATTCCGATTTCCTCGATGTCTGCTACGACTGCCATCTGTATTGCTGTCACGACGGAGACTTTCACAATATCGGGATCAAGCCACGGGACTGCCGTGTCCTGAACCGCCCGAGTTTTTGGCGAACCTAAGTTTTTTTCGTTGTGCAGGGAGGATTTATGGCAACTTACAAACCGGGGGAGAAAGCCCCCGATTCTGGTGAACTGATTGAAGTTGGGCCTCGTGGAGGCAAGGTAGAAGACGGTCGCCGTACCGTGATCGAACGAGGCGAGACGATCCCACCAACCTCCGAACCGGGCAATGAGTTTAGATATAAGAAGGGGTCAAAAACCACTCACTAAAAAAGCATGGCAGACAGGGAATATGACACTGGCTGAACTTTCTCTCGGCTGCTACATGTACGCTACCATGACCTCTTTTGACGGCGGCTATCTTGAGTTTCTCGACGAAACGCTTCCCGCACTCGACCTAACACAACAATCACATCGCAAGAGTCTCTTGAAGTTTCTCAACAGTTGGGATTGCCGGATTGAAAAAGCAGATTTCGATGCCGCCGCTACGCAGATTGAGGAGTGGTACGAAAGCGTTAGTAGCGAACTCTCTCCGCCCACTACGGGCCTTCTCTCACTGACCGACTCCGACCTTGACACGATAGAAAAAGCATTTAAGGCGCTGGCTGATAGACCTGCCTGTAAGAGGAAGACATTCGCTTCGGTGCCAACTGCCAAGGTTTTATTTGCACTCAGGCCGAATGCCCTGATCCCCTGGGACAACGACATGCTCGGTCACTTTCATCTGAATGGCTCCGCTGCCTCTTATCGTCAACATTTGCTATGGGCGAGCGAACGACTTCAGGATTTGAGCGTCGAATGCACAAAACGAGGATTCGCGTTGACCGATCTGCCGACTAAGATGGAAAGGCCGAAATCAACACTTCCCAAGCTGATTGACGAATATCTATGGGTCACGGTGACGAATAAGTTCCAACCAAAGCAACTGATTGAGCGATGGGAGAAGTGGAGCAATCCGTGACCTCAATAAGGGCAAGAATATACTTGCCTCGCCCACGGTGAGGGAGTAGGATTCTCCGGCGTATCCCCATGCCGCACCCACCAAATCCTATCGCATTGGAAATTGTTGGCGGCATCGTGGTTGTGGCCTTACTGGCTTTTACTAAAACCCGCCGATGGCTTAAGGCTAGGTTCAAAACCTTCGATCTTGTTCCCGAGTATTTCGAGGCTATGCGGCCCGAATTTTCAGATGTCTTTTGGGGAGTCGGGGTGGGGGCTGGATTGCCATTTCTAATCTACGCTCTCTACTCCCAATTCGCGTACCCAACACCGTTCGTAAATTGGATGGCTATTCTCGGGGCCGTCTTTCTTGGTGGTTATTACCTGTGGCGCGCAGATCACGTCCGGCTGCAACCTAAATTCGTTATTACGCAAGTCCTTGCGCAGCCGTGGACCGACCAAAATAATGGGAAGGCTGCGATGGGCTACTATTTCGAGGTTGTAAACACGAGCGAGACAACTACTATCAGGGATGCTCAAGTTGAACTGGCTGAGATTACTCCACTGGTAGAAAACCTAGAGTGGCTCCCGGTCCACTTGATACAAAAACATGATCGCTCGGAGCCCCTTGCAAAAACGTTCGATTTGCACCCCGGACAATTGAAGCACATAGACTTTGTATCTGCGTACCAGCGAGGCCAGCAGTTCACCGTCCTGCATCTTGTCAGTAACGTGAACAACCAGGTGGTAGGTAGGGACAAGCGGCGTCTAAAGGTCACCGTGACGGGTGAAAATGTTCCCTCTATATCTAAATGGTTCGATGTTTATTTTGATCAGGAAGGATATTTTGTGTGTGAGATGGAATGAACGACCAGAGAAATCAGCAGACGGAATCAGAGAAATTCGACCACGTTATGAGAAAGATTCTGTCCGTTTCTAAAGAGGAACTGAAAAAGCGGGAGAAAGAATGGAAGCGCAAACGTGAAAGAGCAAAGAAAAAGCGGGCTCTTTCTTAGCCCGCCGTCCTCGGCCTTGCCGTCGAGTGGCCCGTGTCTGGGTAGTCCTTGCTCAATTCGGCTTGCCCGTGAGTTGAGAGAACGTAATGCGCTTTCCGACGATCTGGCGAACGGCTAGATCGAAGCGGCCAGCGTCATCTAGTTCTTTGCGGTTGTTGAAGCGAAACATTTGTTCGTCAAGGTAACGGTGAAGATGAAACGGTTCCACGCTCACATACGTGCCAGAGATACCGCGTTTCAGGAGGCTCCAGAAGTTCTCCAAGCCGTTTGTATGTACGCGGCCATCCACGTATTGAGTAGCGTGATCGACAACCTGATGAGCATAGTCCGCCGCCAGTCCGTCGTAGGACATGAGCGCATCGCTGTAGAGCGCCGCGCCAGCGGTGACGTGTTTACGTACCTCATCCTGCAATACAGTCTTGCGACGGCTAGGGACGACGGCAGCGCGAACCTTTCCTCCGCGCTCCAAGATGCCCATGACTGCCGTTTTGTCTTTGGTGCCAGTTCCGGTGATACGGCGCTTGCGCTCACTCAGGTGCATGTTCCGCGCTTTTCCGCCAATGAAGGTTTCGTCCACTTCGACTTCACCGCCGAGCTTGGAGCCGAAGAAATCGTCCTGCATCGCAAGGCGAATCCGTTGGAGCATGAACCATGCCGACTTCTGGGTAACCTTGATGTCGCGGGCGATTTCGTAGCTGCTAACGCCATTCTTGCAATTAGTCAGAAGCCACGTTGCCGTAAGCCACTTGTCCAAAGAAATCGGGCTATCTTCGTAGATCGTTCCGACCTTGATGGAGAACTCGCGCTTCGGATGATGGCTGCCGCACTTCCAAGTTCGGCGCTTCGCATTGAAGTTAGCCTTCGTAGCTCCGCAACCGGGGCAGACTACCCCATTCGGCCAGCGGCGCACTGCGATGTAGTCAATGCAGTTGTCGGGATTCGAGAAGTAGATAATCGCTTCTTGAAGGCTCTTAGGTTCGTGTTCCATGACTGAAATGTATCAAAAACAGGTGGGCGAGTCAAGTAATTTATTGCCCAAATAAGAGCTGGTGAGAAGTCGAGTTGGCGGTGTTAAACTGCTTTCGAGGGGTTCACCCTCTCGTGCTGTTCTGGCTTGAGTTGACGGGCTTACCTCGCCACAGCATTAAATTCCCCGAGCCTGAGAATCCAAAACACCATATCTGGCAACAATTGCCCAAGGAGAATTTCTATGAGCACAGCTACATCTTTACCTGCGAATCGAATTCGATCCAACTTCGTCAAAACGACAGGCAATGTGATCGTATATCAGGGGCAGGACGCAAGCTACGGCGATGATGGCGACGAAGTGAAGACGAGTGTAGGAAGCGTGTTTTTCGTCGCGAATCAGACTGTAACGAAGAAGCTAAAGGGCAGAAACGTTGAAGCTGTTCTGTTCACCATCGGGAGCAGCCCCGGCTGGTTTTGGATGCCGAAGAGCGAATTTGTGAAATCCACGGAGCCGCACAACATCAAAAAACAGACTGGTATTCCGCATCAACCTTGAAGTTCGTCCATTGGCTTAGCGGCTTTTGTCTTTGACGAAAGCCGCCTTAATTCTTTCGATAACGTAAGGGTCGGTCATTTCTCGTTCCAGATCGGGTGTCTGGTTAAGGTAAAGCTGATTCGGGTTGCCAGTGGGTGCAAACGCAGTCGTTGACTCGTAGTATTTGCCGTTGACGAACCAATACTGTCTTGGGATTGCCTTTTTGTCAGTGGGGATCACGCCGTCTGATCCCAACAGCGTGAAATGCTGGATGAACCATGCGTACTCCTGGTCGTCTGGCTCATGTTTGTAAACCTTTGTGAAATTGAAAGTCTCCTCTTTGCGGTAATCGTCAGGCTTCAAATTCGCACAATACTGGTCAATGAATTGGTAGTTCTGTCTCAGCCAAGCAACGAAATCCTTGAGTTGAACCCCCGCGAATTCACGCATCTTTTTCCATTCATCGGATAGAAAACCTGTACCTCCGTTCGGCTCCCACGTGCCATCGTCGTATACGATGACATCCACAGCAGTGCCCATGTAGTTGTAGTAGGGAGCGCCGGAAGCCTTTACGAATCCAGCATCCGACAGCATCTTCCCGGTTTCGGGATCGGCGTACACGACCTGAGCATTGGGCTTTGCGTTGGATTTCTCTCGTCGGATATAGGGCATCGTCAGTCCATTCAGAGCGATCCTACCATTCCCGTCACGCAGCCCGTCATCGGGCAGCAAGATTCAACTTTACCTGACCAATGACGGCGGGACTCGCTGCTCCTCCTTTACCGCCTTGATCGGCCCTCGAATGATCTTCGTCGGCACTGGACGTCTTGAGAACGAATGATGAATCGCACAGTGAAGCCTGTCGGTGTTCAGCCAATCCTCGAAACCCCCGTCCTGCTCCATCAGCGCAACCCATTCGCTTCCTACCTCTAGCTTGTGAGGAATTTGCGCTCCCCGATAATCGTTCATTATCGCGTGGATTTCTTCGCCCCGCTTCTTAAGATGGAGTCTGCAGAGAAGTCGCTTCCACCGAGGAATGAGCTTGTAAAACTCCACGTTGGTGATGGTGGCAGGGGCGGTGCCGATGTTCTGCACGGTGATTCTGAGAAACCTTGAATTCTTCGGTGGGGGCGGCATCTGCACCATGTTGGCGTAAGCCTTCACCACCAACTTCGGACGATTCGCTGTCATCTTGGAGTAGATGTTCCAGCCGAGACTGGCTATGCCCGTCGTTGCGCCTATCCAAGCAATGAGGTCGGTCGTCTTCATGTCACGGAAGTCTATGCTTCGGCTAAGTTTTCAAGCAACTTCGCGAATTCGTTGCCGAACACGGATAATAGCGGGTCTCACGAAATATGGAACGAAGCAATTGATCCCTCAAGCCCAACACCCCCTACTTCTTGAACTTCAACGAATGAAGCCGGAGGGCTCTCTGCAAGTCTGGATCGTCAAGTCGAATGGGCTCGGGATCCTGCGCGTTGATTTGAAAGGGCTCGAATACGGCCCAGTTTTCAACGTCATGTCCATACTTCGAGCGGTAGTAGATTCCCGCGAAGCCGTCGTTGAAGACGATGCGTGATGCTAACTGCGTCACGTTTCGCGGAGCCGTCTGCTGCAACACGGATGCGTCCAAATCATCGAAGCCAAATTTCACCAGATGAGCCGCCAGCAAATTCCGCAGTCGCCCGATCCACTCGCTGCTGCAAATGTCGGCATACTCTCCGCCAGCAGTCGCAACCCCCATAACTCGCTTCTCGCCCCACTCCAACGGTACTTCTCCCAGTGGACAGTAGTCATCCTCTCCCTCAATTTCGGCCAATTCAGCCAGGAGTTTGGGATCAACACGGAATCGGCCTAGCGTTTCGAGAAAGCAACCAAGCCTTTGCGAGGATGCATATAGAACGCGGTACATCCCTTCGGGATCGTCAAACCGATTGCCAAAGGTTCCGTCCAGTCCGGCCGACGCCCAGTCGGGCACAGACCAGGGATCGGGCTTCCTTCCCAATCGATAAATCACGCCGGGGACTTTCAAGAATGACTATCCTCCGGCTAGAAACGCCCGCGCTGCCCCAAGAATTTCCGGACCCACGTCCTCAACATTTTCTTCTCGCAAAAGCCGAACCGGCACGCGATCATTCAACTCTGGATTCAGGCCCGTAAACCAGGCTTGAACCACGCGTGGCCCTTCATGATCGCTAATCATCTTCGCCAGCCGATAGGCAAACCGCAGTCGTTCTTCAACTCCCTTGTACGGCTCAGAGCCAGCGATCCAACGCTCTACTGCTCTCGCGTCCTTCACCGAAGCGATATAGGCCGTCAACTTCTTCCCTAGGATTCCCGTGAGTTCCGCGACGAGCTTCGGAAACTCTAGACTTGTCGCTTCCCGGTACGCCAACAAATCCGGTCGTGCCGCCGTCGATACAGCCATGTTTTGAGACTCCCTAACCTCAATGCCAGTGTATCAGAATACCACTTAAATGACTACATAATCACTATAAAATAACAAGACAAGGTTGCTTCGGTGTAACCGAATGAAACCAAAATGATCTAAACAGCGTAACCCTTTTGCTGCCTTCACAATCCGGAGCGTCAGGAGCGACGATTTGAACCTCCGACCCCCCTTGGCCTCGGCCCACGGGTTGACAGATATCCTAGTCTGCCATCCACTCATAACCAGTCGGCTTCGGTCTTGGCTTGTCCGGTGTCTCAAACAATCCGCAATGCACACGAAGATAGTCCCAAGCGAAGTCAGTGACGTTGTGCGCCAGCGTTGATGTATATCGATGTACAAAGATCCTCATCGCTCTTCCTCGAAACGCTCGCGAAAATACTCGAATTTCTGGTCGATCAATTCTGGAATCTTCACCAATGTGCCCTGCTCGTCTCTGAAAGTTCTGTTGGGGTCGCCTCTAAACGAGAGCCAGTTAAAACTTGTCACAATGGCGAACCTGCAATCACTGAGCAAGACTTTTGCATGTGTGTCTCCAAAGCGGCTGATCCAGAGATTGTCATACGCTTGCATGAGGCGTTGAAGAGCGGTAAGGGCGCCCTTGTCGGTCTTCTCTTCACTCTCGTCTCCTAAGCCCCAGCTGATGTATACCTTGACTCCATTTTGAAGGAGTCGCTGCAACTTCTTTATAAATTCGGCATTCACAACGGCCCTAGTGATCCAAGGAGAGTTGATGACGAGGCGGCTAACCGAGTTTTCAAGTGCATCCTGCAGAAACGCCGGATGTTCGTGCACATAGAGAAAACGGACGCCGATTCTGTCCAGATCTGTTTGGGAGCGCTTGTACTCTTCTTTGGCATAACTAATTCGTTCCTCTACTTCGCGTCGATCGCTTTCAGCTTCAGAACGCTCAAGCTGTTCCTCAAGGGTAGCAATCTTTTGTTCGGCGGCAGTTCTGCTCCTTTCCAATTGCTCGACAACCTCGGAAGCGGGCGCAGCAGTTGCAGCCTTCCGAATTGCAATTACCTCCTCGGCCTCCGGCGAAGGCTGCGTCAACCGCTCTTGCAGCTTGAGCTTTTGGGGTCCCCCGCCTCGGGCAAATGCCTTCTCATGTTCAGGGGCTAGCTTCCCGTCGATGGCAAATCCCAATTGAATTTCGCGTCCCACGTCTGATCGATATACCAAAGCAACCGCTCGCAGAAACATCCGCTCGCAACGATCGATTGCCTTGATGGTCAATACGTCTCGCTTATAATCTGACGTGCTTGCTCGGGAACGAACAATCTTCTGAATATCCTGAATCCGCAGATCTTCAACTTGAGGACGCTGTTGTTGCGTGGCAGGTATTTCAAACAGCCCTTGATCTGTAAGATCCCGGTACTTCATCAGGGGCACGGCACCATACCAGGCGACATCACGGATAATTCCATCGAAGTAGATTTGGAACGTACGCTCTTCAGGTTCGACTGTCTCCGCGAGTTCGAGAGACTTCCTGCCCTTTTGGGTGAGGCGCAGAGATTGGCTCCGGCTACCTGGCACAGCCACAAGGCTCACTGACTCGCTCAGCGCGAGATCTGCAAGTGTCCCATTTACGATTCTTTCCTGTAACCCAAGAAAGCCCGAAACGTCGGGCGCACTTTGTAGCCCTGCGTCGACTGCCTTAAGCACGAACTCCTCGATTGGAGGAATTTTCTTGTGGGCTAAAGTCAAGGCACGAACAGTCAAGAGATACACCGGAAGACCAACCTCTGCATAATCGGCCAATCGATAGCCCGTTCGATACTGGTACCGCTGTGCTACCTGCTCTGGTGTCATTTTTGCGCCTCCCTGATAATGCACTGCTCGGGATGGCTTTCGATGTATGAAACAATTTTCCTCAGCGGATTCTCACCCTTTGCATCACGGCAAAAAAGATGGTCACCAACAATGACCAAATACTCTCTTCCACGTGACAATGCGACATTTAGACGCTTTCCTTCTCGAAGAAATCCAATTTGACCAGACTGATTGCAGCGCGTAACGGAATAAACCGCAATATCAGCCTCACGACCCTGGAAGGCGTCGACAGTATTACTATCAATATCCAGTGATTTGAGTTCGGTGAGCACCGGCGCAAGATTGCGGTCAATGTCCTGCTTGTGCTCGCGGTACCCGGATAACACAGCCACCGAAAACCGCCGTTTGTGCAAAGTGGCTAGATTGTTCAAGTTCTTCAGTAGCTGAAGGATCGCTCTAGCTTCGCATGGATTGGAAAAGCTCTGATGCTTGGGTACCTCAAAACGATCCGATATCCGCGCGGTAGTGATCCAAGTGACGGGCCGAGGAAGAGCTATGGAAAGCGTAGCATCCACTGTGCGCGGAGCACTTTGGAGCCGACCATCGTAAAAGCACTCACTGATTAGGTTCCCAATTTCGGGTACCATTCGGTGCTGCATCAACAAAGCCTTGCGGCATTCCACCGGCAAGGCGCCTTCCAGACGATCAAACAACGTCTTTCTCAGATCGTCGAGAGTGAGCCCAAAATCTTCTAACGTCTCAGGGTGCAGCATTTCATCTTCCACGAACGGGGGCAGTTGCCTGGGGTCTCCGACCAATATCCAACGTCGAGATCGCGTCAGGGGAACTAACGTTTCGGTCGGAGTTGCTTTGCTAGCTTCATCAACGATGCAAAGATCAAACTCTACGTCCTGTATGCCTTTAATGCTCGCAATCCCGACGCATGTACCGGCGACCACTTGTGAGGTGGCGAGCAATGCCGCTTGAAAATCAGAACTCTTGCCAAATCGTGTTTCCCACTCTGTATACGTGTCTACCAGTTGCTTAAACGCCGTGCTCTCTGACGTTTGTGGCGAGAAAGTCTCGGCCCAGCTTTCGAGCTCTCGTCCAGAAAGCTCCAGGATTTCTGGAAGCATTGGATCTGCGCCACTGAGTTCTTCCCTTAGCCTCTTCTGTTCCCTTCGGAGAGCAATAAGCTCCGTCTTCAGCCGAGCGATTTCCTGCTGAAGTTGTAGCACTTCTTCGGAGGACCCCTGTTTGCGTGGCTTGTCGGGCGCTTCCGTCAGGAGAGGGTTCGTACCGATAAGGTCATGAAGCTGCTCCTCTCTCTCCCTAACGGCGACTTGACGGTCAGCAATGGCATTGGTGCTAAGACTCAGCCTCCTAAGGCCGCTTGCGATTTCAAAATACTGCTGCGAAATACCGCGCTCGCGTGCCCATCGTTCGACGAACGTCCGTCCCTGTTTCAGAACATCCTTTCTCCAGTCGTCCATCTGATTTTCGAGCAATAGCCCCGCAATGCTCTTCGCGATTCGTTCATCTTCTAGCCGACCTATCCTAACGATCTTGATTGCCTTGTCGATCTTCAGCAAGCGCTCAACAGCGTTGTCGAGAGCGACATGGGTCTGCGAAGTCAGAAGAATTCTCGCTTCAGGGTTATTCTTGAGTGTCTGGAGCACTACTTCTGCAATGAATGTAGTTTTTCCCGTGCCCGGAGGACCCTCGACAAGCAGGAAATCCTGTGCCCGAATTGCCGCATGGACTGCGTCTTTCTTTGCATCGTCGAGGTTTTGCTGGACGAAAGTTAGCTCGGCACTTACATCTGGAGGACGATTGCGCTCGGGGTGCACGACCAAGCGACGAATGTCCGGGCGAAGGGCTCGGTCATATCTGACGGCATCCAACGCTGCTTTCTGCCTATCTAACGCGATCTTGGCTCGCGAAATGTCTAGCGTGATCTCGCCTGAGCTCGGCACATCCTCTACATCAATGTCCGAATATCTATCGGTAAGGTAAAGACTCAGCGTATTCCCTACAACTTCTTCAACCACCCCTGCAATGTAAACTGTGTCGCGTGCGCGCACTTGCCTCGGCTGGCCCACGATGTCGCCATCGACGGGATCAACCAATGTGAAGATTGCACGAGTCCCAAGCAGTCGCATCCCGTTGTACTTCAAGGGCTGGGCTTTACCTCGCTCCGTCTCCTCTTTAGCTCGAAGCATTCTGTCCCATACCCTAAACAATTCCTGTTCGCGATCGGCAAGCTTCTTCTCGCGAAGGTCCGCTTGATGCTTTTCACACTCCTCTCTAAGTTGCAAAATAATCTGCTTCGATCGCAGATGTTCAACGGGGAGCCCAAAGCGCAGATCATAGTTCGGAACGTATGCAGTCTCGCGTCGTTTCTCCATTAGCGTCGGGGAGAGTTTCCATAGATTCAAAATCACAAAATGCGCATCTTTGTACTTGTCTATGACAGCCTGATAGTGGAACTCCGTTCCGTACAAGGAATATTGTCCCTCTGGTCGAGAGTTGTCAGGGGCGATGTAAGGTGCAAAACCAAATACAACCAGGTCCTGATGCAATGCATTCTCGATTTCGTTCTGCGACTCGTGTGGGAAGCTCTTGCGAAGGTTTGTGATTGCTTTCTGTGTTAACTGTAGGTACAGAGTCTCCTTTGGTGCCCATTCCACCTTGCGGCGATCATGGATTTTATCCAGTTCCGTTAGCAGGATGGCCGCGTTTAGAAGGCGTTTGGTAGGGTCAACAGCGATGGATGCCGCGATGATGTCAAAAACGTTTTGAGGTACATCAACTTCCGCAAGCGCCTGAGCTAGATCCTCGTACGTTACCAGTTTGACAGGCGTCAGGCAGCTAAGGATTAGAGCACCATATGCATGTACGTCTCGGGTGTAGGTGTACTCGCCGTCGTCTTCTTCGGGTGGCGCATATGGCCTCGACACAAATTGACTCAGTGTTAGACCTGGCTGGATCAGGCTTCGTATCTTGGAAATTCCGAAATCTGCTAATTTAGGATTCCCCGCTGAACCGACCAAAACATTTTCAGGCTTCAAATCCCTGTGAATGATTCCCCGTGAATGTGCGAAAGCTAATGCCTCTAACACTGGCCTACCGATGTTCGTATAGAAGGAGTCCCATCCCTCGGGCGGATGCTTCCTGATGTAGGATGACAGGTCTTGGTCGACCCATTCGAGCACCAAGAAGAATTGATCGCGTTCAGTATCCAGGCCGCTGTCGTAGAGCTCAACAATGGACGGATGTTTCAAGTCCGTCAGTGCTCTTGTTTCTCGCCTGAACGCTTCGATGATGATTTCCGGCTCTAGGCTCGCCTTCCTGAAAATCTTTACGGCGACATCACGTCCGCGCTCCAACATGTCGTTGCCACGATAGACATCCGCCATTCCACCTGCTATGGGTCTTGGCTGGAGCGCGTACCTTCCTCGGATAATATCGACGCCACCAGTGCTAAGAACATTAGCCATTCAGCCTCTTCTAAGCTGTGAAAGTCCGTCCAATTTGCCTAATTCTACGGAAGGAGCCCGTCTACCGTTTCGCATCAAGTTCATTGGCTTGATGTCATCAGCATCCGTGACTATTTTCCTAATTGTTGTGTCGTAACAGAATCTCCACCACGTCTTTAGGGTGGCGTGAAACATCCGCCGTCCACTCCCCGAAGCCGCCGTGCCCATTCACCGCCCTGACCCACTCCGATAGGAATTCCCGCTTGGTTTGCTGTTGCTGGTCGTCTTGACCTTTCACTTCCAAAATCAGCGTTTTGCCGTTTGTGAGCCGAACTAAATAGTCTGGCCGAAATTTGTGAATGATCCCTTTAAAGGAGTACGTAATTTCAAAACCGATGTGGTCGTTCTTCACCCAAGCGCGAACATTCTGATTGCGATCAAGCTCAAGAGATTCATTGGCTTCCCACCGGCTGTCGTAAACGCACAGCGAAGGCAACAGTCAAGTCCTGATTCCAGTGCGGGAGTTGGCCGCGTGGATTGAATCGAATATCAACTCAAGAAGTCTGGCGAAGGCGAGCTTCTCTGCACCCACCTCTGCAATCGTTCCCGAACTTATGATCGTAGGGCCCTGCGCATGGGAGTCGTCAGGAAATCCAGAGTACAGATCTCTCTTAAGAAACGCCCGGATTCCGAATTCAGAACTGAACCAATTCTCCAATTCGTGCTGATCGTTCACCAGGTGATATTTCTGCCAGTTCGATTGCGTCGGCGATTTCAATCTGACAGTGCAGGCGTCAAGGTCATATTCAGATCTGATGGAGTGAATTCGAGCGTCGCGTTTTCCGTTTATCCAACGTCCAGTCTCGTCGTAGAGAGCGAACTCTCGATCATATTGGAGTGCCCCACTCGGAAGAAATGTGGCGTCTTGGACTGAGATGCCGTCAAGAGACTTGATTGGAAAAACCACTATTCTGGAAATGACTACGTCTTCCATACGACGGTCCCCCCTTCCATTGCGTCACTGTGGCGCACGATTTGACAATCTAACCAGGAGTTCGTCAGCTATGGGCAACAGCACGAATGGCATGTCGGCAGGTAGCCCGACTGACTCACAATGCTTTTCTAGGCAAGTCATAGCCCACTCAATCAGTTCAGATGCTCGCGAACTGGACAAAGGTGTCAGATCCTCAGGATGTTCACGAACGGCAACATTAATCGGGCCGAGCCAGTCGACCAATTCTGACACTAGATCGTCCAGTCCCGCTGAGCCCGTCGCAGCGTCAGCCACAGCCTGAGTAAATTTAGGTACTCGTTCAGCTTCGAGCACATCTAGTGTTCTATCGAGCGCCGATTGTTCTGGCATGATGCCTCTCAGAATTGATGCCGTTTCGCCTCCGCTGAGTAAAATATCCACAGGCACGTGGCCATGTGCCGCAGAGCCGTCGTGGGCGGGCGTAGCCGTCCAAAAATGGCAAGGCGACGCACGTGCGATGGCCACGTACTATCCGCAGTAAGCGGATTACACACATCTGTAATGTGGGGAAGTCGGCAAGTAGAAGCCCCCTCGGACGGGATACCCTGGCTGGCACCCCTCTTCTGTTCGCCGAACTGTTGGAAAGCTATACTTTCGCGTCCAGAAAGTCATTGCACTGGATTTTGCACCGACTGCCTACATTCGGGGCGGGCCTCGATTCGAATAACCCCAAACATTCTCAAAGAGTTACAAGTCCCGAATTGAGCCGCCGATGTGGTCGCATCAATGATTCGCGATCTGGCCACGAGAATCACTCGGCTCCTTGTAGCGGTATTTAAGCACTCCGCCTATCTGAGTTATTAACACGGCGTCCGAGCACCTGATCGTAACGCGCGGCTGGCAGCAGAGCGTTTCAGTCCTTGACTTTCAAAGCTTCGAGGGGTAACTTGAATGCGATTTCAGCGAAGGGAGAGTGAAGGTTTAATCAGCCTTCACATCCGAGGGGGCTCCCACCCGCTGATTTCCCACAGACAATGTCTCGTTTTGCCCGCTGCGAGCGCAAGCACTAGTGTCTCCGCTCGCTGGTCAACACTGGTAGGCCAGTGGCAGGGTTTGTATTTCAGCGCAAACTGCCCAAGCTCAGAAATTCCGAGGAGGATAACAATGGAGCTAATTTTCGGAACCCTCTCGATAGATGAACCGCAGCTTACGTCCCTCCTTGAGCCAGGGGACCAATGGCTTCTTTTGGCCGGCTTTCCGGATCCAAATCAGGCGGGACATGCGGCAACGAATTTCATCGTGAATGTCAGGCAGTTGTCAGATGGTGAATCTGTGGCGGTAACAGGAACTCGAAACACAATCGGGACCCAACCGGTCATCATCATGACCGACATCAATGCGGCTGGCAGCCTGATGGAACACGCAATGAAACTCGCGAGGAAAGGAAAGGTTCCCGATGGGCAATCAAGGAACCTCAGCTCTGGGTTAGATACTCAGACAAAAAAGGCAGCGCGGACAGCGCCACTTAAAAAGAAAAAATCAGGAGGCCAAGAATGAACCGGCGAGTTCTTGCTTCCACCGTTGCGCTTCTGACGGTTTTTCTGACGGGATGTCCACACGAAACCCCTCCTGCTACAGGTTATGGAGAATGGAAGCAAGACTCCGCCTTGGTTGATGAACTAAAAAAGCGAGAGACGGGAACGAACGGCATTGAGGTTGGTGCTCCGAAGTTTTATGACGATGCCTCGCTGAAAGCGTTGCTCGATCAGACACGGGCTCGTCTCTCCACCATCAACGGATTCAATGAATCTGCGCTCGTTAGCCATCTAGGAGCAATTACAGGTTCTACGGTAGATCAGACACAGTTTGGCGTCCAGGTTCTGGGCCCTCTGCCTCCAAGTGTGGCGACTACTGCCAACGGACCTACAACTCAGACGACGACAAACGCTGGCCTACCCGCCGGGCAAACGACTCTGCCGACATCCTCGACGGTAACGACAAATCCGTCGCAAAGCACCGTTACGACGTCAAACCCCGCGACTCCGAGTTCCATTCTCCCTACGATCCCATCCGGCCTAACCTACACGCCACCGACCAGCATGGCTGGGTCGGCACTCGATGTGCTCAATGAGGAAATGCAACTGAATAACGATATAGCCGGCTATCAATTGCTCTTGGAAGGAGCTATTTCCGACCGCTTTGTACAGAACCAAAATCTCATCAAGCCACGAACTACCATCGGTTTCCCGATCTCTATTTCTCCGCAATCTCGGTATGAAAATGCCGTGGCAGTGATTGAGGTCGAGGTTCAGAACGCAGACAAAGCCCTGTCCAACGAACCTCCCACTATCACAACGATCCTCCCGACGGAAAAAACCTATAACGTTGCTGCTCTGACTGACAGCACGAAATCAATCGGTGCGGGTGTTGTGGTTCATGCGATCAGCATCGGCGGTTCCTGGTTTGGCGCACACAGAACCTATTATGTCGTTCAAGATCAGGATACTGTCGCCCTTCAGCGACCGGTCGAACAGCCGGAGGATTCCACGAAGCCGCGAAAAACCCGATTCGCCTGGGAGTTCCGGCCCGTGCTTGGCGAGAAGTTTGTTCGGGGAGGTCTAAAGCAAACATTTGTGCAGCTTACATTGCCCATGCTTAGTGCGAAGCCCTGCTTTGGCTCTATCCGCGTGCATACTTATTGGCGCCGCTTCGACCCAAAAACTGGTTTGGCTATGGAACCTATTGAGGGATCGGCGCTTTTCAGCAAGGCTTTTACCATTCCGAACTACAACCTCGCTCCTCAGATTGACGATGTTCAGTATCAGGATCTGGGTGACGGGACTTTGCTCGTCAAGGTCAAAGGAAGCTTTCTAAGCGGCACGTACGTACAGCTCGGTCCTATCCGGTACGACGCTTCGAAGAATCTCTTGGTCGAGGACGCAGGTCTTTCTTTCGTGGCGCCGGCCGCCGCACTTGCTCGCTGGACGGCATACGTTGTATCGCGTGGTGGCAAAAGCACTAGGTTGCTAGCCAGCGCAGCGCAAGATTATGTCTCAAAGCCGGATCAGCTCTCTTGCGTCGCCTCTGATGCTGGCGACAAAGCGGCTGATGTCCCAGTCGCTGAAATGTCTCATGTCAAATTCTCCAAAGACTCACACACCGTTGCCATCGAGATGCAGACAATGCCTCAAGAGCCGGATACGCCCCCGCAGCTCATGATTGTCAACGAAAGGACGAACGACAAACTCCAACTTGCTTCTATCCATTCTGCTTCTCTAGACGGTAACCAACCGTCAATTACTGCGCAGGTGGCTTCTCCCGAAGACCCATGTAAGTTCGGATCGATTAAGATCGCTAAAGTTTCCACGCAACCGTGGGGCGAAACTGATACTGAACTTACAGTGACATTCGATCCTTCGTCCACTGGCCTGGATGACGTTTTGCTTGACGTGGGGCACAAAGTGTTCGGGCTTGCGGATAGCCCCGTAAAGAGAGATTCAACGTTGCACACTATCGCCGCTATCGTCCCTACGACTCTTCTTGTAGCAGGACGGGGCGTTCGCGCGTTTCACCTTTTCTGGACCAGCCCGGACCGATACACCGAAGCCGCTGCTCAAGCACGCAATGAGTGTTTCGCGAGCTCTTGGACGCTTAAAGATTTCGACATCGATGCACCTGCCGAAAAACTCGTGCTAATCTCTGTCGATCCAAAAGGTAACGCGACATATCTGCTATACGGAAATAGTCTGAGCAAGGCAAAGATACTCTCTCCGGATCACGTGACATCTTCCAAATTGGACAACGCACCAGAAGATCGAATGCTTCTGCTGAATGTGCAGAAGGCTGACATGGCCACGACCAAGAAACTAGTGCTTCAAATGGAGGACGGACGTCGCCCGCTTGTACTCGATATACCGCAGCCAGAACCGAAACCTCCCAAGGTAACCCTCGATAGCCCGGTCATTGTAAATACGAATCAACTGGATGTGCCGGTAGAACGGGTCGACGACCTCGTATCTGTCAAAATGGGAGAAAAAAAGCTCCAGTACACAAAGGGGAAAGATTTTATACGGTTCACGAGCCTGCGAGCCGATGGCGTTACGAGCGAGCAAAGCACCAGGGAAATCGTTTTCGAGTTCAACGACGGAACAAAAGTAACCGTCAAACTCGAAGTAGTAGCTCAGAGAGTTGGGGTTAAATAGCTGTCGGAGAAAACGGGCTGTTCCTTTCTTGGCGGCTGAGAGCATGCGTTCCAGAGTGCTCATGCTTGATTGTGAGCTGTCCTGAGATTTATGCGCAATTTTGGACTCATCGTCGTTCTTCTCGTCGTATTTGCGGGAACTTCTGTGGCCAATGATCCTGTGATCGTCGCGGGAGCGACCGCCGCTGACGGCATTACAATTCCGACAACTACCGGCACTGTGGTCCGCCCTCTGTCTTTCGAGAATTCTACGGAGAAAGCCATAAGCATCAAAGTGGAGATTACCTCTCTAGTTGGGCCAGATTCTCAATTGTATGCTGCCACCCTGAAGGACTTGCAGCACAAGGACCCCGAACCCGGCGCGAAAGTGACGTTCAATCTGCCTCCTTTGGAGGCCATGCGCATCGAGTTGCGCGCGAACGTGCCCTTGTCGGGAACTTATCAGTCGTCGCTCTCCCTGATCTACGGTGGCAAACGTTACGTATTGCCGCTCAAGATCGCTCGTACCTCGGTCGTGCCAACGGTGCGATTGACCGGCTTAGATTCCGCCGCGTTCGAGGGTTGCGCCGCGCGCAGCTTCCGTTTCACCTTGCAGGAAACAAGCGGAGCCAAGGTGAGCCTTCGCCCGCCCGTGCTCATCTCGCTTTCGCTCAAGGAGTCCGAAAAAACGGTACAGGCAACATACCAGGGAGCCAAGGCATATCTCGTTCAGCCTGACGGTTCTGAAACCGCGATTACATCGACGCTTGAGGTTCCCGCCAACGCGAGCGTGTTAGTCCGCATGCAAGTCACAGGGCTTGATCAACCGGGTGAGTACGCCGCGGCCCTCGACGTCGGCTCTGCCGACGGCAGTCTTCCTCCACAGGCTTTCTCGATCTTCGTAAAGCGGTCCGTATTTCTGGCGGCGTTGCTGATTGCGCTCGGTGTGGGAATGTCGCTGTTGATCCGCAAGTATACCAAGGTGGACCGTCCGCGTCTGCTGTTGCTGCGTAGGATTCTGCTGCTCCGGACCGACATCGAAGTGATGCGTAGCCGGCTCTCCGACGACGCAAACCAGGCGCTTCTCGACACGCTTCTGCAGCGCCTCGACCGAGCGAGTGGCGACACAGACCTTGGTATTACGAGCGGCGTCGACGATGTCCTCAACGATGTCAATGGCAAGCTAAGCTTGGTTCCGGACTGGAGCAACCTCCGGCGAAAGATCGCAGACGTAGCACCTCCCTCCCTCGCCGATGCGGCCCGGCAGACACTCGCAACCGCCCAGGAATTCATTCAGTCCCCGAACAACGGCGCTGCCGACCAGCTCAAAACCACGGCGGACGCATTACGGAACGGTTCCATTGCACTGGACGGCGTCGTTCGAGCCGCCATCGTTAGTCAGATCACTGACGCGCAGAAAGCCGTAAAGGACGCGCCGCAAAGCCTGTCCGATGCGCATCGCGAAGAATTTAACAATGAGGTTATAGCCGTTTTGAGCCAGGCGAACGATGCGTCGCAAAAAAGTCCGCCGGATGTGGGGGCTGCGCGGAAGCTAATCGATGAGGCGCGCCGCGCCGCAGGCCGCATCATGGTGAACGACTTAGACGAGAAGCTGGTTAGACCTGACGATATTAGCGTCGAGGCTTGGACGGCTCTCGAAGCGCCGTTCCGCAATGCCGCTTCCAAGGTGCGTGCTGCCACAACTGGGGACCAAGCCACCGCAGCATACCGGGATGCGGATGCAGCCTGGTTGGCGGCGATGATCGAAGCTGCTGCTAAGCAGGCGGATGCAGTGCGTACGCGCGCGGCCGCCGCCACCGAAGACGCCAAGAAAGCTTATGCGGACAAGATGCAAGAGGTACTTGCCCATTTGAGCGCTGCCCGGAAACAACTACGGAACGGAGAGCTTGCCACTGCCCGCACGACATACAACGACGCTTACGATGCCATCTGCGAAGGACTGAAGACGCTACCCCCGGCACCTCAGGCGAGGTCTATGGACGGGGCGTCCGTGGTTCGGCAACCGCAGCGTTGGTTCTCGCTTTTCCGTTCGCCTGCCATCATCGAGATCCCCGGCCTGACCATGTCGTCCAGCGCACAATCCACCTCCGGTCGCGATCCTTGGTTGTGGAGTCCTCTCCGCACCCTTGAAAGGGAAATCGCGAGACGCGACCGCTGGATCACATTCGGTGTCGGTACAATTGCCGTAGTGCTCGGCGTCTTTCTGCTATGGGTTGGCAATTTGACCTGGGGCAATGCCAAGGACCTGATCGCAGCCGTTTTATGGGGCCTCGGCTTACACCAAGTAGCCGGCAACGCAGTTTTTTCAAAACTTGATGTGACCGATCTGCAAGATCAACTAGCGGGCACGAAAAACACGACTAGCGCCGATGCCACCCATTAACTATCGCCGTCGCGACTTGGTGGTCACGGTTCAGGGCGAAACTGCGAGCGTAAGGTTCGAGAATAGAAACGAGGCAATCGCTGAACGGATTTCGAGTCCCGAACATCTAGCAGCCGGCGTAACCGGCACGAAGCTGTGGAGTCAGTGGTCCTCGCGGCTTTCCCGCGCAGCCTCGACTCTGCCTCGTATATGCCTGGAGATCCGCGACTCCGATCGCGCCGGTGAAAGTTGGGAAGCGCCGTTTGTAAGGGCACGGCCCGATGCCCTCGGCACCAGTGTTGTGTTGCGCACATCCGCGGTGCGCCCGCGGTGCGCCAACTTCCCGTTCGCGGCGCCCTTACGCATCCTGCATGTGAACTCTGTGGGCAGCCAGCAGTTGGCCGCACTGGAGCACAAGCATCGAGGAAAATCGCTGACGGCCTACACCGATGCCTTCGTCCTCGCGGGTGCCCAGTGGTCGGCATGGAAGCAAGCCACCAGTCCGGGCGGCTGGCCGAACGTCGATATCCTGCATATAGAGAAGGCGCCAACGCTAACTGACGACGCTATGTCAGGGGATCCAACGCGGACAGGATCGCTCGGATGGTTCGTCTCACTTCTGGTGCAGTGGCAGGTTCGGTTGGTCGTGCTCCAACCCGCCGTCAGCGATTCACTGGCAGGGATGCGCCGCTTTGCGGCCGCCGTTGTCGCGAGGGGTGGCCCCGCCGTCGTCGTAGAGGCTTTCGCGGATTCGCATCGTCAAGACTTCTACACCAGGTTCTACCAGGAGTTGATTCACGACCGACCGCTCGACGCCATGTGGTACTCAGCACTGACCTGTGTCAGCAACATGGGCGACGGAACCCTTTTCGGCGGCGCGGCCAGAGAAGAACAACTTCGGATTTCCAGTCTGGCACACAGACTTCGTCCCAGCGCGCCGGCCGGAACGCCCGCAAGAAGAGTCGCCAAGAAATCTGCTAAGAAGAAATATCGAGCCGCAGGGAAATCAAGCTTCGGACGACCGTTTCGTCTTCCGCTGTTCGCGTTTTCGGCACTCGCCGGCATGAATTTTCAGCGGGAGAGTACATTCCTGAGAATCTCAAAACGAATTGCTAAGGTTCGATCGACACGAGGCACAACGGTGTCCGCAACGGACGCGCTGGGCATTCGCTCGACCAAAGCTCCACGACTCTGCAATGCCTCGTTTTGGCGGGACTCTGCCTACGGGCGACTTGTGCGGATCGATCAGAGAAAAGGAGTGTTTTTGCCGGGGATGGTCTACCATCTCGGGATTCAGATCGGCCCGAAAGACACGGGCATCGTTAGCGTGAATGCGAAGAGCTTGGTCGAGGAAGTGTTCAAATGGACTCCGGATATAAAAGGAGTTTGGATCGAGATCGGCGTAACAGCGTTGGATTTCGACCTCTTAGGAGATCCAGTCCAGCGCCTCTGGCTCCCGCGCCAAGGTGTATCGGAGCCGATGTACTTTGCGGTTGTACCGCGCAAACCGGGGGCGTGCCGGCTGCGATTCTCTCTGTACTACGAGCAAAATGTCATCCAGTCTTTCCGTGTGGCTGCCGTTGTGAGTGGCCACGGGAAAAAGCGGGCGAAAAGGCTAGCTGCCGCACTCAACATTGCCAACCGAAAACAGTGGCGCGATCTCGTGTGGCTCCCCGTAATGGAGTTTAGTCTCGCCAGTTCAATCGACAGCTTCGCCACCCAGGTGGAGAAGCCCCGACCGCGGGCATTGAGCATCGTCGCGAATAAGTGGGGCACTGAATCGGTAATCAGCGTCAAAGGAGCGTCCGGTTTTGGAGTGAATCTTTCCGGGCGCCTCCCGCTCGAAGTAAAGGACCTTCGTGACCTTTTGCACGAAATCTTTGGTCTCAATGCCGACCGATATCCGTTCAACAGTTCTACGAATGAAGGCGACCCGCGACAGCTTGAATCTATGTTGCGTGCGCTCGCCGATCAGGGCTCAAAATTGTTCGCTGAACTGTTTGACGGTTGCGATTGGAAGGACTTGCGAAATTGTCTCAGCCAGCCGGACCAGATCATTCAGATTGCACAGGTGATCCGAGAAAAAGTGATCCCATGGAACTTTGTCTATGGCCGCGCCTTAAAGCCCCGACCTGGGGACCGAGACCAAGAGGGCAAGCTGGTGAACATGCCGGTCTGTCTCGCGGGTCTGCCAAACGACGCCGGTAATTTGACTACCCGTGAATGCGGCGTCAGCCCGCAGTGTCGCCTGAACAGCGACCGGCTCCCGCCCGAACAGGTGATTTGCCCGCTGCAGTTCTGGGGCTTCCGGCATGTCATAGAAGTCCCCCCGCAGCAGGTTCTCGCGCAGCCGGGGACTTCCGTGACGACGGAAGTGCGAACCGAGATCGAAGTTTGCGGTTCAGCGCGGTTGGTTGCAGGATTGAATGCCAGCTTCGATGCCGAGCCGGAGCATAGCAAGGAGATTGGGCAACTCAAAGGCACGATTCCTCTCGATCCGCCGGAATTGAAATATACTGCCAAAGAGATTTTGGAATGTCTCGCGAAGATGCCGATCCATATCGCTTATTTCTTCTGTCACGCATCGGGCGGCAAGGGCAAGAGCGATAGCATGCTGATCGTACAGGCACCGTCAGGGAAACAGGAGAGCATTCCCTGGCAGGACTTCGCGCAACTCCTCGATGGCGATCGCTGGGAGCCACCGGCTCTCGTCTTTATCAATGGGTGTAGGACGGCAGCCTATTCTCCGGAGGCACTCTCTCCATTTCTGCGTGCCTTCGTCGATCAATTGGGAGCCAGCGGTTTGATCGGAACGGAGGTCAGTGTTTGGGATCTGTTCGCGGCGAAATTCGCCGAGAAGTTCTTGCTGCAGTTCTTGAGCGGTCGTCCCGCAGGCCAGGCTCTCCTCGATACCCGGCGTGCCCTTCTCTCGAAGCGCAACCCGTTCGGTCTGGTCTATACGCTTTTCGCCTGGAGCGGCCTGCACTTGGTGACCGCGAGGTCTGATCCACAATCGGGCGCGCTGTCTATCAAGACCTAGCAGGGCAGGTAATGCATATTCCGAGGGTCCCGTTAGGACTGTCTTGCGAACAGCTCTGATCGCAACTAACGTCGCTGCAAGCGCGGCCCGCACTTTTTACCCGCAGTTGCTGTTTCCACCACGCACTATCAACAACTTCTAGCGCCACCCGTGCCACGAAGTCATTGCAATGATTGATTCTCTTCTGAAAAGGCTGGCGTCGGCGGTTCAACTCCGTCCCTGGCCACCACATTCCAAAGCAGTTAACAGAATCGCGTCTTGCTCTCCCAGTCCGCTCTCAGTCCGCTGTTTTTTGGCGAGATCCGGTTCGGTTCCTGGCTACGATGATGGGGAAGGACTTAAACTCGAATTGCCTCTCGCTCAGTCCGCTTCTGTCGGCGGCGTGGCTGAAAATCGCAGTCAGCATGGCCCCTGCCGCAGCCATACGATCCTCGCTGACACTGTGGGTATAACACTGCAAGGTTAACTTAACATCACTGTGGCGAAGCAAAGTCTGTACCGTTTTTGGGTCAGTTCTAATGCGGACAAGAAACGATGCCAAGCTATGACGCAGATTATGGAAGCCAAATCGCCGTCGATCATCATCTACCAGTCTGCCTTCGTCGTCCCGGTGCGATGAAAGAATGCCCACCTTTACTGCGGCTGGCCGCAGATAATCTTCCACCAGCATGTTAGCAATACGTGGTTGTTGGCCCTTAAGCTTGATCGAGGGGAAACACCCAATCCCCCGGCTGAGAATATGGCGTCTTACGTTTCCAGCGAAACATGAATTTGGCCAGCAAAGGATGCAGCGGCACCGGGCCTTTCCAGGTTTTGCTTTTCGGCCAACCCACTCTGCCACATGTCCATGTTCGGCGCACCTGAATGACGGCTTCAGCAAAACTCACATCTTGCCATTGCAGCCCGAGGCACTCTGAAATGCGAAGACCTATGCCAGCGGCCAAGAGCGTTAGCGTCCGTTCCGGCTCTCGTAGGTTAAGCAATACTGCGTATGCTTGTTCAGGGGTGAGAATCATCGCTTCGTAGTCGCTGGTTGTCTTGCAACGGACGAAGCGCATCGGGTTTGACTCTTGATTTCGAGGAATGAGCCCGTAACGTTGGCTGTGCCTATAGACCAGCGACATAACACGGCGCATCTTATCGAGCGTTGGATTTGCAAGGCCCTCTTTGCGCTTCAAAGCTTTCAGCCATGCCTCCACCTCCAGCGGTTCGAGGCCCAGAGCGATCCGGTTCCCCCATTGTGGCAGCAGCCGATTGCGGAGCACGCGCTCGTAGCCTCTGATTGTCGTGTGTGCTTTTGGATGTATAGATTCGGTGGGTTCTACGAGCTCATGTTCCGCGTAGTGATGTGCCAGATCTGCAAAGGTTATACATCCGCGGAAATCCACTTGGTTGATGTGGAGGTGCTGTCTTTCCACCTCCGCCCATACACGGCTCTTCTCGGGGAAGTCTTTTACAAGACCAATCGGAACCTTGTTCTCGACGCGCTTACCGTCGAATTTCCGAACTGTACGAAAGAACAAGACCCAAGTTTCACCTTGACTGCGTTTTTCTTTCTTTAACCAGCCTCGTTGATGTCTGTGCGTCATTTAAGGTCTCTCCTCTAGGCAAGCTAGATGCCTGAATGATGATGATCTTTAAATGCAGACAACAGTTGCAGAGTGCTCACTATTGACCAGTAATGACCCGAAAGTAACGCCTAGAATTTTATCTTGCGCTGTCGCTGTGATCATCAGAAAAGGAAATGCGACGAGTCAAATCCAGTTAGCGCTGGTGTGAGTTGGCGTGACAGAGTGAATTGCACTTTGGAAACGAACGGCTCCGCACCGCTCTGAGCGAGCCTCGTCTTTTAGCGAGTTCAAACTTGAAGGGAGATAACAATGTTGAAACGTATTTTGGCAGTAACAATTCTGATAGCGATTGCAAGTCTAACCGCTCTCGCCTCGGACCGCGAGGATGATGTGAATCGTACCCAAAAAGCTGCCCAGGTCTTCAAGGAGATTATGAATACTCCGGATCAGGGGATTCCTTCGGGTCTTCTGGAGTCGGCAAAGTGTATTGCCATTATTCCAGGGGATAAGAAGTTCGCCTTTATATTCGGCGGCAGTTACGGCAGGGGAATAGCAACCTGTCGCACCGAGCATGGCTGGAGCGCCCCGATGTTTGTGGCTATTGATGGCGGGAGTGTGGGGTATCAGATCGGCGGTTCGTCCACCGACCTTGTGATGCTCTTTATGAACGATCACGCCCTGCAAAGCCTGATGAGCGACAAATTCAAACTCGGAGCGGACGCTTCTGTAGCAGCCGGACCTGTGGGCCGGAACGCCGCTGCTGGCACTGACCTCAAAATGAATGCCGAGATTCTGTCTTACTCGCGCTCCAAAGGCGTCTTCGCCGGTGTGAGCCTGAATGGCGCCGTAATGCAAGCCGACAAAAGTGGTGACAAAGCCATGTATGGCGACGATGTAAACCGCCATGAAATTCTTAACGGCAAAGTTGCGGTACCGGAATCGGCGCGAGGGCTTGTAGAAGAACTTGGCGGATACGTCCACGTAGCTAAGGCTGAATAACGGCTTGGCGAAAACGTGATTGCATCGGTTCGGGCGAATGCTCCTTGTACGACAGGCGCGCCCGAACCTCGCTTCCGCGTCCAAATCGCATCGACTTCGCCAGCAAGACGAAAAGGCAATCGAGCATTGAGAAGGGGTTATTGAAATGAAAACCAACAGATCATTTCCCAGTTTAGTATTCGTTGTGGTTCTAGGCATTGGCGCAGCGTTGGCATATACCATGCATAGGGCATCGTCCGACTTCGCGGCCATCGGAACCGTTGCCATCTCCTTTGTTCTTGCCTACGGGATCTCTTCAGCAATTCAGGTGGCAGATCAGTGGAGCAAAGCGGTTGTCCTGCGGTTAGGAAAGTTCCGTTCTCTGGAAGGGCCGGGAGTGTTTCTCATTCTTCCGCTCATCGAAACCATTCCTTACTGGCTCGACACCCGCGTTCTCACCAGCTCCTTCAAGGCGGAAAAAACCCTGACCAAAGATACGGTGCCGGTGGATGTGGATGCGGTGTTGTTTTGGAAGATTGTGGATCCCAAGAAAGCGGCCCTGGACGTGGCTGACTATCAAAGCGCGATAAATTGGGCTTCCCAAACTGCCCTGCGGGATGTGATCGGCAAGACTGTGCTTGCGGAAATGCTCGAAGGCAGGGACAAGATCAGCGGGGTCTTACAGAAGATTATCGATGAGCGCACCGAACCGTGGGGAATCAATGTCATCTCGGTGGAAGTGAAAGATGTGTTGATTCCTCCCGCTTTGGAGAATGCGATGTCGATGCAAGCCCAAGCCGAGCGCGAACGTCAGGCCCGCGTCATTCTGGGAGATTCGGAGCGGCAGGTAGCGGAGAAATTCGTCGAAGCCGCCAGGACTTATGCCAACGACCCGGTCGCTTTTCATTTGAGGGGCATGAACATGCTGTATGAAGGGTTGAAGCAAAATTCTACGATCGTGATTGTTCCCAGTTCCGCCATCGAAACCATGCAGTTAGGTGGCCTTGCCGGGATGACAGCGCTGACCATGGGGCTGGGCCAAGAACGCAGGAACAAAGAAAAAGAAAGCGAAGTAAGCGCCAACGGCAACCACAATGGCGACAAGCAATTGACTGCTGTTTAGTGTTTCCAACTTTGGTGACAAATTAAATTGGTGGAGGCCAATATGGCGAAAACGGCAGTGGGCTTGTTTGAGAATTCAGAGTTGGCCGACGAGGTGGTTCGCGATCTCAAGGCCACTGGTTTCCTTCGGAAGGACATCCGCATTTTAAAAGAGCCGCTGGAGATGGCAGGGAGTGGACTCATGAGCACGCCACACACTGATTTTGAAGTGGCGTTGACTCGTGATCTCACGGCATTCGGGGTCCTCGAAGGGGACGCGGAAGCTTATGTTCAAGGAGTACGTCGCGGAGGCGTTATCGTTTTTGCGACAGGTCTGGGCAAAAAGGCGGACACGGCTACCGAGATTATGAACCGGCACGGTGCTGTCGAGTTAGAAGAGATCAGCGCTCTGGGCCCGGAACTCCCAACCTCGGACCAAGGTGAGGCGACTCCGGTCCACGGACCGTCCGTCCAGATTGGCCGAGTCCGCTCTCCCGGCTCTGGTGCCCGCATGTTCGTGTGGTAGTTATCTTTGTCGGGGAATACCGCGCAGCGAAGTCACGCGGCACCTGAATACTGAACGGGCGGCGGTTGAACCGCTCTGTCACGCGCCCCTAGCTCCAAAAGTAACTTCTGGCTATCGAGGAGATTGAGAATGAACGTCGCCCCGCGGAACAGGTTTTTGAGGAAGTCCTCCCTTATCTTGAAACACTGGATGCTCAGATTGGTGGCATCGTTCAACTGTTGAAGGACAAGGGCATTACCACGACAGAGGAGTTTGCCCGATATGTGGAACAGGCAGATAAGGGGAAGCAACGTTAGAGAGGTCGGGTTCCGAGTGAGGATGGAATACCTATTTTCTACCGCTGCCAAGCGAGTTGCCTCTGAGTAATTCGTTGCGGCCTGGCAACTCGGATTGATCACGCGCAAGATATTCAACCGAAAGACCACACCGACACCGACGGCGAACTCCACTAATTGAAGTCCAGAAGCAGGAATATGGAGGTTTGCAATCATGGCCGCAAGACTCGCGACGGTAGACGAACACATTTTGGCTAATGCGGAAGGATCGGGTGCGATTCCGGGCGGGAGCCTTCGTTCCTCCCGGGCCAACGAACAACCGCCGTTTGGCGGGATGCAATTCGACTGCGGATACGTCTCGCCGTTCTTCATCACTGACCCCGAACGCATGGAAGTAGCCTTCGAGAACGTCTACATCCTCGTTTACCCTGGCAAAATCTGTTCCAAGAAAGACCTACTCCCGTTACTTGAGCAGATCACGAAGAATAGCAAGCCTCTGCTCATAATCGCGGAGGGTGTTGAAGGCGAAGCACTAGCTACTCTGGTCGTGAAGAAGCTAGGTGGCTCCCTGAAAGTTGCAGCCGTGAGCGCTTCGGGTTTGGGTAATCAACGCAAGAGTTTGTTGCATGACATCGCTCTGCTTACCGGCAAAGCAATGCAAGGCCTCGACACGCAGCTGAAAAACATACAGATTTCCGACCTCGGACAGGCGAAGAAGGTCATTATCGACAAAAACCGCACGGTGATTGAGAGCGGAGCTATATATCACCACCTCTGCAGTCATGTGCCGCTGAAGAGTTTTCCTGCCGCTGATTCCAGTCAGCACGGCAAGCGGGAATATTCTTCTACCCAACCCAACACTGTTTGAGGAGGAAACGAATGCAACTCGGAATGATAGGCCTGGGACGAATGGGGTCGAATATGGTCCTACGGCTGATGAAAGACGGTCATGAGTGCGTAGTGTCGGACACGCATCCGCAAGCCGTGAGAGATGTGGTGGCAAAAGGCGCCAAGTCGTCCGATAGCATCGCGGATTTTGCGAAAAAACTCAACAAACCGCGCTCAGTGTGGATGATGGTTCCGGCGGCGGCCGTCGATTCGGTATTGACCTCACTTACACCTGTGCTGGAACCGGGCGACATCGTAATCGACGGTGGCAACTCCTACTATCACGACGATATTCGCCGCGCTGGTGAATTGAAGAGCAAAGGAATCCATTACGTGGATTGCGGAACCAGCGGGGGCGTGTGGGGATCGGAGCGGGGATACTGTCTGATGATCGGCGGGGAGGAAGCGATTGTGAGTCATCTCGATCCGATCTTCAAGTCGTTGGCTCCAGGTGTTGGCTCAGCGGAGCGGACGCCAGGGCGCACCGGCGAGCCTTCGACATCAGAAAACGGCTACTTGCGCTGCGGCCCGAACGGCGCGGGTCACTTCGTAAAGATGGTGCACAACGGTATTGAGTACGGCATGATGGCTGCGTTCGCCGAAGGATTGAACATCATTAAGAATGCCACATCGGCAAGATGAAGCGCGATGAGGACGCCGAGACAACCCCGCTGCGCCATCCCGAGCTCTATCAATACGACATGGACATGCCCGAAGTCGCGGAGGTCTGGCGGCGCGGTAGTGTTATCGGTTCCTGGCTGCTTGATCTGACGGCCGCGGCTTTGCGAGAAAATCCTGATCTCTCGAATTTTGCGGGCCGCGTGTCGGATTCCGGAGAGGGACGGTGGACGGTGCAGGCAGCGGTGGACGAGGGCATTCCTGCGCCGGTGATCAGCGCAGCGCTCGGTTCCCGTTTTGCGTCACGTGGCAACGAAGAATATGCTGCCAAACTGCTTTCGGCGATGCGCTACGAATTCGGCGGCCACAAGGAGAAAGCTGCCGGCAAGCCGGAGGCAGCCTGATGGCAGATTTCCAGTCTGACGCTTTTGTATTTTTCGGCGCCACCGGCGATCTCGCGCACAAACAGATATTTCCGTCACTGCAGGGGTTGATTCGCGATGAAGGTTTCAATCTGCCAATCGTTGGCGTGGCCAAAGCGGGTTGGAATCTTGATCAGCTCAAAGCGCGCGCTAAGGACAGCCTCGAAAAATACGGGGGCCTCGACCAGGATGCGTTCAACAAACTGACGGGTCTCTTGCGCTACGTGGACGGGGACTACAACGATCCGAACACTTTCGCCCACCTGCGTAAAGAGTTGGGCTCGGCGAAACAACCGCTACATTACTTTGCGATTCCACCCAGCTTGTTCGGCACGGTTGCCGAAGGACTGGCCAAGTCAGGCTGCGCTGAGAATGCGCGTGTCGTGGTGGAGAAGCCCTTCGGACGTGACCTGGCGTCGGCGCAAGAACTCAACCGAATTCTGCACCGCTATTTCCCCGAAGAACGAATCTTCCGCATCGATCATTTTCTGGGAAAGGAACCGGTACAGAACATTCTCTACACCCGCTTCGCTAATCCAATGTTTGAGCCGATTTGGAATCGCAACTACGTGCGAAGCATTCAGATCACCATGGCGGAGAAGTTCGGAGTCGAGGATCGTGGCAAGTTCTACGACGAAGCCGGCACGGTGCGGGATGTGGTTCAAAATCACCTGCTGCAAGTCTTGGCCATCCTGGCCATGGATCCGCCGACCGGGGAGGCTCACGACGCGTGGCGCGACCAGAAGGCTGCGTTGCTCAAGGCGGTACGGCCGATTGCTCCGGGGGACGTTGTGCGCGGCCAGTACAACGGTTATCGATCAGTGCCGGGCGTAGACGCAGCCTCCACGATCGAGACTTTCATCGCGCTCAAGCTGTTCATTGAAACATGGCGATGGGCCGGCGTACCCATCTATATACGCGCAGGAAAAATGCTACCGGTTACCGCGACCGAAGTGTTCGTTGAATTCAACCGGCCGCCGATGGAAACCTTTGGCGAGATCGTGCCCGGCACGTCCGCACATCTGCGCATGCGTATCAGTCCAGACATCGCCATCGGAATGGGGGTGCGGGTGAAGACGCCGGGCGAGCAGATGACAGGCAGCGACGTGGAACTCACACTCACCGAGCAGGCCGCGGACGACAGGCCGCCGTACGAACGGCTGCTTGGCGACGCTATGCGCGGACTGACTGAGCTCTTCACCCGTCAAGACGTAGTGGAAGCGCAATGGCGTGCGGTCGATCCGATCCTGGGCAACGTTACGCCGGTGCATCCCTATGAGTCGGGGACGTGGGGTCCCGACGAGGCTGACCATCTCATCGCCAGCGACGCAGCGTGGGTTAATCCCACGGTGCAACAAGAAAAC
>Ga0302324_100002872_pt1 | contig 39168 bp, 28 predicted proteins | sample Palsa_T0_1_FD_201949 | JGI IMG/M metagenome (GOLD analysis project Ga0302324, IMG submission 201949) | Peat permafrost microbial communities from Stordalen Mire near Abisko, Sweden - Palsa_T0_1 | ecosystem: Environmental > Terrestrial > Soil > Palsa > Peat permafrost | place: Sweden: Abisko...
GACGTCACCAGCGCAACAAACACGCAGAGCGGCGCGATAAGGAAACGTGCGGCTTTCATTAGGGCGATTATAGAAACTCTTTCAATCCCGCGTCTATGATATTCGCATCCACGTGCGCGGCCTGTCCCAGCGTTTTCAGATACGCGGTAAGTTCCGCGGGCAGCGGCGCGCGAACATGGATCTCTTTTCCGGTTCGGGGCTGCAAGAAGGTTAGCCGCGCGGCATGGAGAAAGTTTCGGTCCAGTTCCGGAAGTAGCTTCCCGTCCACGCGCTCCTGCCGTGGCGCCCCGTAGACCGTGTCGCCCACCACAGGGCATCCCAGCGCCGAAAAGTGCACGCGAATCTGGTGCGTCCTGCCGGTGTGCAGATCGGCTTCGATCAAGGTAAACGCGCCGAGCCGCAACTTCACCCGCCAGTCGGTGCGCGCCTCGCGTCCCTCGCGCCGCCGCGCCGTCATGCGTGACCTTCGGTGCAGGTCACGCGCCACCGGAAGCTCGATGGTGCCGCGTTCGCCCTTCATCTTGCCGTGCAGCAGCGCGACGTAGGTCTTTTGCACGGACCGCTCGCGAAACTCCTCCACCAGTTCCCTGTGCGCCGCGTCGGTTCGCGCGATCACCACGGCCCCGGACGTTCCCTTGTCGAGCCGGTGAACGATCCCGGGCCGCAGCGGGCCGCCCACCGTGGACAACCCGGGCATCCCGCCAAAGCGGTGCAGCAGCGCAGCCACCATCGTGCCGGAGTCCGCGCCCGCTCCCGGATGAATGATCATGCCGGCCGGCTTGTTGATCACGGCGATATCTTCATCCTCGTAGAGCACATCGAGTGGAATCGGTTCGGCGTCCACGCCCGCGGGAGCCGCCGCCGGAATTTCCACCGTGATGTTGTCTCCCGATTCGACGCGGTAGGAAGGCTTCATCGCCGCGCCGTCCACCTGCACAAATCCCTCTTCCACCAGCGATTGGATGCGGCTCCGGCTCAACTCCGCCATATGCGAGACAAGAAACCGGTCCAGCCGCTCTCCGGCCTCTTCGTTGGTAACGACAAGTTCGATGTGGTCGGAAGCGGCAGTCACAAGGGTCACGAAGCAGTCAGCTCAGCAACGAAAGTAGCACACTTCACCAAGCAGCAAGGCGCAGGTTCCCTGGGAACGCCAATCTCCCGATTGGCGGGGTTTCCTGTAAATGCATCAGCAAAGCCAAGGGACTATTCAGCAGCACCCGCCGCGGAGGGGTTCGGGGTTTGGGTTGTCCCCGCAAAAGACGCACTCCCCTGCCGAAGCCCGCGCCACCAAAGAAAGCACCCGCCGATAACAAGCCCTACGCTAACCACCTGCATAAGCGATACCGAGCCGTGAAACATCAAGGTGCGCCCCGGATCGCCGCGAAAAAATTCGATCACGCCCCGCTCAGTCCCGTAAAGAATGAAGTAAGTCCCAAGAATCTCCCCGCCGAATCGCTGCCTGCCGCCAAGCCATACCAGCAAAAGAAAGTTCAAAAACTCAGCCGCCGCTTCGTAAAGCTGCGTAGGATGAAGCGGCACACCAAGCGGTGTACCCGCCAGCCGCGCGGCCTCCGGGTCTGTAAACGTAACGCCCCAGGGAAGCGCAGTAGCCTTGCCAAAGCAGCACCCCGCAGCAAAGCACCCCAGCCGGCCGATCGCGTGGGCCAGCGGCAGCGCCCCGGCCGAAATATCGAACACCGGCAAAAGCGGCCAGCTCCGCGCGCGCGAATACACGAGGATCGCCAGCACCGCCCCCAGCACCCCGCCATAAAACGTGCCGCCCGATTGCAGCAGCGTAACACTGAAAATTTCGGACCGATTCGCCGCGTAATAATCCCAGTTGGTAACCACGAGCCACAGCTTGGAAACAATCAGCGCGCTGAAAATCATGTAGATGCCGAGGTTCCACACCTCCCTCGGTGGAAGCCCCATCCGCGCCGCCTGCCGCCGCGCGTAAAGCAACCCCAGCACAACGCCGGTCGCAACCAGAACGCCGTAGGTGTAAACGGTAATAACGCCGGCTTGAAAGAGGATAGGATGCACGAATGTTTCCTAGAAACCGCGTAACAAGCGCCCGCCGGCGGAATAATTGCCAGGTCCCACAGAACTCCTCACGCCTCTTCCTGCGTGGCATGATGTCGCCGGTCGAAGAACAGTTCCAACAGCACGAGTCCGGCCCCCAGCACAATCGCCGAATCGGCCAGATTGAACGTATACCAGTGGTGGCTTCCCACGTAGAAATCGATGAAGTCCGTCACGCTGCGCCGCAGCACGCGGTCCAGCGCGTTTCCCGCCGCGCCGCCCAGGATCAGCGCCAGTCCCCATTGCCCCAGCGTTCCGCCGCCCCGGCCCGTCAAGAGAAGCCAGCTCAGCAGTCCAATCACACCGACGGAGAAAACAATCAGCACCGGCGCCAGCCATGCAGCAGGGGAGTCTGCGAGCAGCCCGAAAGCAACGCCCGGATTGCTCGTGTGGACCAGGTTCAAAAAGCCCGGCACCAATACGCGCGTCGAACCGACAACCGTAAATTTCTCGACCAGGTACTTCGTCGCCTGATCCGCAGCCAGCACGGCGAATGCAAGCAGCGCCAGTCCCTGCCAGCCACCCCGCGCCGTCCGGCTCATCAGGACTTCACAACTTCCGGAGCACGGTTCGGCTCGATCTCGCCCAGCGCCGCCACGCAGCGCTCGCACACCGTCGGGTAATCGACGCTCTCGCCCACGTGCGTAGAATAATTCCAGCACCGCGCGCATTTCTGGCCGGAAGCCTTGTCAACGCGGATCTGCAAACCTTCGACACCCGGCGCCGCCACCGCGCCGGCGATGCCCGGAGCCAATTCAACCTGCGAAACGATGAACAGCGAGGGAAGAATGGCGCTGTACTGTTGAAGCAGGCTCCCCAATTCTCCGCTCGCCCCCAGCGCGACGCGGGCTTCCAGAGCCGCCGAAATCTCCTTGGCCGCCCGCGCCTGCTCGAGCGCCTTCAGCACCTCTTCGCGAACCCCCAGGAGCCTCTCCCAGTTCTTCGAGCGCGCATCATCAAGAGCGCTTTCCAGCGGCCCCGCCTCCGGAAACATCGCCATGTGCACGCTCTCCGGCGCCGCAGCCTCGCGCGGCAGATATTTCCACACTTCCTCAGCCGTGAACACCAGCGTCGGCGCGATCAGCCTCACCATAGCGCTCGCAATTCGATAAATCGCCGTCTGCGCCGAACGCCGCCCCGCGCTTTTCGGCGCGAAAGTGTACAGCCGGTCCTTCAGCACGTCGAAGTAGAACGCGCTCAGGTCGACGGCGCAGAAATCGTGAATCGCATGGTAAGCGCGATGAAATTCGAAGTTTTCATACCACTCGCGGCATTCGCGAACCAGCGCACCGGTGCGGCGGAGCATCCAAGCATCCATCTCCCACAATTCGCTGTCGGAAACCGCATCGCGCGCCGGATCGAAATCGAACAGATTCGATAACGCGAACCGGAACGTGTTGCGAATCTTCCGGTAAGCCTCGGCAAGCTGCGTCATCGTGGCCACCGACATCCGCATGTCGGTGGTGTAATCCTGCGACGCCACCCACACCCGCAGCAGATCGGCGCCCCACTTCTCGCAGATTTCGTTGGGATACATGGCGTTTCCAAGCGATTTCGACATCGGCGCGCCCTTGTCATCGAGCGTCCACCCGTGCGTCACCACCTGCCGATAAGGCGCGCGTCCGCGAATGCCCACCGCCACCAGCAGGGAACTGTGGAACCACCCGCGATACTGGTCGGGGCCCTCCAGGTATACATCCGCCGGCCACGTGCCGTCTTTTTCGCTGAGCACCGCTAGATGCGTCGAGCCGGAATCGAACCACACATCGAGCACATCGCTTTCCTTGCGCCATTTCGACGCCCCGCAGCCGCACTTCGTCCCGGCAGGCAGCAGTTCCTCCGCCGAATGCGTGTACCAAGCGTCCGCGCCTTCGCGCTCGAACCACGGCAGCACGTGCCGCAGAGCTGCATAGTCCCGCAGCTGCTTCCCGCACGCGTCGCAGTAAAAAATAATCAGCGGCACGCCCCAGAATCTTTGCCGCGAAATGCACCAGTCGGGGCGCTCCGCCACCATGTCGTGGATGCGCTCCTCGCCCCACTCCGGCTTCCATTTCACTTTGGCGATTTCCGCCAGCGCGTTCTGCCGCAGGTTGTTGTGATCGAGCTGCACGAACCATTGTTCCGTCGCCCGGAAAATCACCGGATTGTGGCAGCGCCAGCAATGCGGATAGCTGTGCGAAAGTTTCCGCTCGCCCACCAGCATGCCGCGCTCTTTGAGTATCCCGATCACGATGGGATTGGCTTCAAACACCGTCTTGCCCTTGTATTCGGGCAAGCCCTCGACGAATCTTCCCTCGTCATCCTGCGGCGCGTAAGCCTCCAGCCCGTATCTTTGTCCCGTGCGAAAGTCGTCCGCGCCGTGGCCCGGCGCCGTGTGTACAACGCCGCTGCCCTGATCGAGCGTCACGTAATCGGCGAGAACGCCCGGCACGCGCAGCTCGAGAAACGGATGCTGGAACTCGATCCCTTCGAGCTCCCGCCCCTTCCACGATCCGTGCGTTCCGGTAATTTCCAGCTTCAACTCTTCCGCCAGCGCGCCCACGCGCTCTTTCGCCAGCAGCAATTTCCCCGCGGACGTATCGGCGATCGTATATTCGAAGTCCGGATGAAACGCGAGCGCGCGGTTCGCTGGCAGCGTCCAGGGAGTTGTCGTCCAGATCAGCGCGTTCACATCCGATCCCAGCGCGGCGGACTTGGCGCCCGGGACCACCGGAAACTTCACCCAGATCGATGGGCTGGTGTGGTCCTCGTATTCCACTTCCGCCTCGGCCAGCGCCGTTCGGTCGTAAATGCACCAGTACACCGGCTTCAGCCCGCGGTAGACGTAGCCCTTCTCGAAAAAGTCGATGAACGCCCCCGCGATGGTCGCTTCCTGATGGAAGTCCATCGTGAGGTAGGGCTTCTCCCATTGCCCAAACACGCCCAGCCGTTTGAAATCGCGCTTGTGCGCTTCCACAAAGCGGCCCGCGTATTCGCGGCACATCCGCCGGAACTCCGCGGCGGTCACTTTCGCGGTCTTCCCGCCCAGCTCTTTCTCCACTTTCGTTTCGATCGGCAGCCCGTGGCAATCCCAGCCGGGAATATACGGCGAACGGAATCCCGCCATAGTCTTGGACTTGACGATCATGTCCTTCAGCACTTTATTGAGTCCCGTGCCGAGATGAATTTCGCCCGTAGGGTAGGGAGGCCCGTCGTGAAGCACGAACAGCGGCGCTCCGGCGCGCGAATCGAGAATGCGGTGATAGAGCCGCATCTCCTCCCACGCGGCCAATTGTTGCGGCTCGCGCTCGGGCAGCTTCGCCTTCATGGGGAAATCGGTCTTGGGCAGGTTCAGAGTATTTTTCAGGTCCATCTCGCGGGTATGAAGGCCTTTCTGCCAGGGAATCAGCTCGAAAACAAAGAAAAACTCAGCGCAGCTCGGTGTTATGGCAGATTCTGTCCAGGCTGTACCGTCCGGTCGGCAATCGCGCTTGCTATACTCATCGTATGTTACAATGATTCTTGAAGCGTGTCAGCCGCCCTGGGCTGTACATCCTTTTCCGTGGCGTTGCGTCTAACTACCTGGGAGCAACACGCCGCGGGGGACACGTAACGCATGTCAGACACGACCGTCAGACTCGACGATGCGGGCCGACCAATGACTGACCAAGCCGACCCCACACTCCAGCTCGGACGCTTCAAGTCGCCGTCCCAAGAGTCCAATCTCAAGAGCCTTGCTTCGAACCTGAAGGACTTCCTGACCGAACGCCCGGTAAGGATCAAGGGCGATGCCCGCGCTCCAGTCTTTTCCATGACCGGTTTCGGCGACGACATTGGCGATAATTTCAAGGAATTCTTCCGCCCCTCCGCGCGCGGTCCGGTGGACTCCACGCTGCTCGTAAACTGGGATCAGAGCGCCAGCCTCTGGCAGAACCTGCGGGACATGATCTCCCCGCCGAAGCTTCCGCCGCTCAACGTCACCAGCAAGCCCGTCGCGGTAAAGGAAATCTGGTCCAAGAACACGCAATTCACGCGGGTGCAATCGCTTTCCATAGCGGTCCACATCCTCGTTTTGGTGCTGATCATCGTTCCGCTTTTGCCGCAGTTGATGTCCCCGGGGACCACCAAGGCTAACTCGATCGTCAACATCATGCAGATCTCGCCGTATCTGCCCAAGCTCGCCCCTGCCGCCAAGAAGGCCGGTGGCGGAGGCGGTCAGCGCAATCTCACCCCGGCAGTTCACGGCCAGGCCCCCAAGTTCAGTTGGACGCAATTCTCCAAGCCCCTGGCCAAGCCGCCCGTCGATCCCAAGCTGGCCATAACGCCAACGCTCGTCGGCAACCCGGATATCAAGGTCCCGAACATCACCGCCCAGAATTGGGGCGATCCGCTGTCGAAGGTGCTCGGCGGCGATTCGCTGGGGCAGGGAAGCGGCAACGGAATCGGCAACGGCCAGGGTAACGGCCTTGGTCCCGGCTACGGCTATAACACGGGCGGCGGATACCCCAACGCCGGAACCGGCGGCTACGGTAGCCCCGCCTGCCTCTACTGCCCGCAGCCTCAATTTTCCGATGAAGCCGTAAAAGCAAAGTATCAGGGCACCGTGCTGCTAGTCGCCGTAATCACCGCCGACGGCCGCGCCACCGAAATCCGCGTCGCCAAGGGGCTTGGACTCGGCCTCGATGAAAAAGCCGTCGAAGCCGTTCGCACCTGGCGTTTCCGCCCCGCCCTCGGACCCGACGGCAAGCCCGCATCCGTCCGCCAATCCATCGAAGTCACCTTCCACCTGTACTGAGTTTTCTCCTCGATGTACCGTGAAGCCCCAACGGACGCACACTCAGTCTTGCGATGGCTTTCTCTCGGTTTACCAACTGGACCGGCGTACCCTACGGGCGCGCTTCAAGCACCAGCGCTTCTGTTAGGATGGCCAGCATGAAACGCATCCTCTCGATTCTTTTCCTGGCGACCGTAGGCATGGCCGCCCCTCGCCCCGCTTTTTCCCAGGCAGCGAACGGCACGGTGGACTTTGTCGCCCGCGCCACTCCGTCCGGCGGCCTCGACGAGCCCGTCCGCGGCTTTCCGTTTTATCTCCTGAGCAAAAGCTTCGACGAAATCAGCAGGGAAGCCGAAGCGACCTACCCCAAGCCCGATAAGAACGCCTTCATCGACAAACTCGACGTCTCGCCCGAGCTGAAAGCCTGGATGAAGAAGAATGAAATGATCCAGCTCTCCGGCGAGGATTTCATCCACAAACTCAAAGTTCCCGACGTGATGGGCGTCCCCGAATTCTACACAGCCTATCTGGACCGCAATTCCGGCGATCAGAGCGCCAGTTTCCCCAAGCCCAAATACAAGCCCTCTGACAAAACGAAGGATCCCGCCAAATACGAAAAGCTCAAGGCCGAATACACCGAGGCCGTCCGCCGCTACATGGAGCAGCTTCCCGAAAGCATCGACGGAATCGACCTCAGCCTGGTAAAAGTCGACCCCAGCGCCAAGTGGAACGACCTGGAAGCCAAGCGCAAGCCGCAAATCCAGCGCAGGGCGCTCGATCTGGCGCAATCGAAATATCTAGTCGCGCGCGCCGACACCGATCTGCAGGGCGAAGCGGTTCTGCGCGGCGTCCCCCCGGGAAATTACTGGCTCAGCACGCTCGACGTCTCCGCGAACGTAGGCGACGCCCGCCCGCGCTGGGACACTTCGCTCACCGTGCGTCCCGGCCAGCAGGTGCGCATCCTGCTATCCAATGTCAACGCGGTTGAAACGTCCGCCTCCAACACTCCCTGAAGCCCCTGTGCGCCAACGTCGGCTTTTCGTCATGCCACGGATTTATCCGCGCCGCAAATGCCCGAAGATTCATGCGGCTTCAGCCGAGAGGGATTGTCGTGAGGTTTTTAGGGGGTCGGAGCTTCAGCTCCGACATAACGGGCGGTGCGCAGCGCCTTCCTCTCGCGGTGTTTTTTTCGCGAGCATCTAGCCGCTGTTGTGACGAGCGAGATTCGCGATCGTGATCGATAATCACCTCTTTTCCTCCATCCGCGCCCTGAGCGATCCTGACCACCGCGCGCGCGAAACCGCCGCCGCAAACATCTTCGCAAGCGGCTGCGAACTCGCCGGCCCCATCCTCGAGCAATGGAACGCAGACGAAGAACTCGCCGGCTGTTTTGTGCGCGGAGCGGAGGGCGTTCCGGAGCAAACCGTAGGAGTCGCCGTCGAGCCCGCCAATTTCGAGCGCATACGCAGCGCCTACGGATTCCCCCCACTCGCGGACGTCCCTCCCGACCAGGACGCCCTTGAATTCGAAATCGACTACCCCACCGGCGTTCGCCTCGACATTCTCACGACGCGCGACCCCTCCGGTTCAGGCGCCATAGCCGGGTTTCTGCGGAAATTCGGCGAGGGCATCCAGCAAATCGAAATTCTAGTCGCCAGCGTGGACCGCTCCGCGCAAATCCTCCGCACCCGCTTCGGAATCGAGCCGGTCTACCCATCCACTCGCGCCGGCGCCAACGCCACCCGCGTGAATTTCTTTCTCGTTCCGTCACCCGTCGGCGGCAAAGTGCTGCTCGAACTGGTGGAAGCGAAAGCGCCGTCGCGCGGCCTGTGATAAACTGGAGGGCGTTTTCATCGCAGTCGCTCGCGACCCTCCGACGCTAACTAACAAGTTAGCTGTTCTGTGGCGCTATGGTGCAACGGTTAGCACGCGGCCCTTTCAAGGCTGAAATACGGGTTCGATTCCCGTTAGCGCTACCATTTCTCTCCGTCTGCTTCTAATCAGCTAGGTCGGTTTGGGAGGTCCGGAAGGGCCTCCAATGCGTTATGTTGCGTCACATCCTCGCGCTAATGCGTCTCAAGCCGCGTGGCGATTGCGACGATCCGCTGATTGGCTTCTACTGCGCCACTAAGTGGGCCGTTGAAGCGCTCCATGAGCGCAGAACGCGGCGATCCGGAGGCCACCGGGGGGCCATCCTCGCCGACCGCGTTACCCCCACTCCTGATTAACTTTGCCAGCTCAACCGGAAGCTGAACCGCTACCAAGTTTTGCTCTACGGTTGCAACCGCTGCCGGTTATCGTGCAGACTTTGTGACGCGCGTTGCGCTGGAAGTACAGCTGGTTCGCGCATTCCTCCGAGAATAAATGGCGACTGTGCAAGTAAACCGGCGCACCGCGGCCGCGCGCCTCGACCGGCTGCCGATCACAGCTGTGCACCGGCAGATGCTGTGGATCGTGGCCATCGTTTTCTTTTTCGAGCTGGGCGATCTGAACGCGTTCGCCTTTGCGGCTCCCGCCGTGATGAAATTCTGGGGGCTTTCCGTATCGACCATCAGCCACATCGTTTCGTGGACGTTCTTCGGCATGTTTCTAGGCGCGGTTTCGGGCGGCTGGTTCTCCGACCGGCTTGGCAGAAAGAAAGCTCTGCTTCTCACTACCGCCTGGTATTCGGCGTTCTCGCTGCTGAATGCGGCCGTGCAGGGCACCTTCGGGCTTTCCGTCACGCGGCTGCTTACCGGCGCCGGACTTTCGGCCATGACTGTGATCGGGATGACCTACATCAGCGAAATGTTTCCGGCGAAGCAGCGCGGCGCGTATCAGGGCTGGGTGATGACGATAGGCCTCGTCGGCATCCCGGTTACGGCGTATGTGGCGCGCTTTGCCATTCCGATTGCCAGTTGGGGATGGCGGCTGGTGTTCGTGTGGGGGTCGCTTGGCGTTCTCGTTCTTTTATTTGCGCATCGGCTCGAAGAGTCGCCGCGGTGGTATGAAAGTCGAGGCGAATTGGGTGAGGCGGATGCCGTGCTTGACCGGATCGAGGCTCGCGCTCGCGCCCAATTCGGAGAGCTACCGCCCGTGTTGGAGGCCGTGGAGCTTCCCCGACAACTTTCTCGGCAGCCTTCTCGGCAGCCTCCCCAGCAGCACGGGAGATATTCCGACTTGCTTGCGCCGGCTTATCTGCCGCGCACCGTGATGATTGTCACGGTGTGGGTGGCGCAAACGCTGGGCTTCTACGGCTTCACGGCCTGGGTTCCCACACTGCTGGTGGCTCACGGGTTTTCGCTGGTGCAATCGCTGGCGTGGTCCTCGGCGATGACGATTGGCGCGGTGCCGGGAGCGCTGCTATCGGCTGTGATTTCCGATCGCTGGGAGCGCAAATGGTCGATCGCCGTGGTTGCACTGCTGATCGCCTGCTGCGGCATTCTGTACGGCGCCACGTTCCGGGTCGCGGCGATCGTCATTTTTGGATTTCTGGTGGCCATGTTCAGCCAGACATTCGCTCCGCTGCTCTACGCGTACACGCCGGAGTGCTTTCCTACCCATATCCGGAACTCCGGGTCTGGTATAGGATATGGAATCGGTCGGCTCGCGAATGTTTTTGGTCCGCTGGTGGTCGCCTTCTTGTTCAATCATTACGGCTACAAAAGCGTTTTCGCTTACGTGGGGGCGATGTGGCTGCTGGTGGCGGCCATCGTCAGCGCCTTCGGCCCTTTGACCAGGGGTAGGACGCTCGCCTAGCTCGCGGTACGATCCCCAAGGAGGATGTGGACTATAGATGGACCCGTTTGACGTGATCGTTGTGGGCGGAGGCAACGCCGCCATTTCCGCCGCGTTCGCCGCGCGCCACATCGTGCCGCGGGTTCTGGTGCTCGAGCGCGCGCCGGAACACATGCGCGGAGGAAATTCGCGGCACACGCGCAACGTTCGCTGCGCGCACGCGTCGGCGGACCAGTTTTTCTCAGCTCCCTACTCCGAAGAGGAGCTTTTCGAGGATCTCGTCAGCGTTACCGGGGGGCCTGCGAACGTCGACCTGGCAAAATTCGCCATTCGCCAGTCGAGCATGCTTCCGCGCTGGATGAGCCAACACGGCGCCTCGTGGCAGCAGCCGCTGGCCGGCACGCTGAGCCTGGGACGCACCAACCGCTTTTTTCTTGGCGGCGGAAAAGCGCTGCTGAATGCTTACTACCGGACAGCCGAGAGCATGGGCATCGGTCTGCGGTATGACGCGTTTGTGGAAGACCTACTCATCGAAAACGATAAATTCGAAGGTGTCGCGCTGAAGACGAACGGCGCACGCGAAGTGATTCGGGCGCGGGCAGTGGTGATTGCTACCGGCGGCTACGAAGCGAACGTCGAATGGCTCAAGCGCCACTGGGGAGCGGCCGCGGACAATTTCATCATTCGCGGAACTCCTTACAACGATGGAGCGATGCTCGCCAACCTCCTCAGCAAGAATGCGAAGGCCATGGGCGATCCCAAGGGGTTTCATGCGGTCGCCGTGGATGCGCGATCGCCTAAGTTCGATGGCGGTATCGTCACGCGACTCGACGCAGTTCCCTTCGGCATCGTGGTGAACAAGTTCGGACGCCGCTTCTACGATGAGGGCGAAGCCATCTGGCCCAAGCGCTACGCCATCTGGGGAGGATTGATTGCCGGCCAGCCCGATCAGATTGCGTACGTGGTGGTGGATTCAAAAACGATCGGGTGTTTTCTGCCGCCCATGTTCAAGCCTTACCAGTCCGATACTTTTCCGGGGCTTGCCGCGGCGCTGAATCTGGACCCGGGCGCTTTCACTGCCACGCTGAGCGAATACAACCGCGCCACGTCGGGCAAGATCGAGCAGCGCCTGGAAACTCCGGACGGAAATGGGACGCAGGGGATTTCGCCGCCGAAGAGCAATTGGGCGATCCCCATCGATAGGCCGCCCTTCTATGCTTTGCCGCTGCGGCCGGGAATTACGTTCACTTATATGGGCGTCGCGGTGGACGAAACGGGCCGCGTGCTCACGCAGAGCGGCGCTCCCTTCAAGAATGTGTATGCGGCGGGCGAAATCATGTCCGGCAATATTCTTACGAAAGGCTATCTCGCGGGCTTTGGCATGACGATTGGCGCGGTGTTCGGCGAACTTGCCGGGAGGATGGCGGCCACGAATGCCCGAGCTTAATCTTTTCGAGGAGGCCAACCGCCAGCTCGTCATCTGCAACGCGTGCCGCTACTGCGAGGGTCTCTGCCCGGTGTTCCGGGCCATCGAGACGCGCCGCGATTTCGAAAAGGGCGACGTCTTCTATCTGGCGAACCTCTGCCACGACTGCCGCGCTTGCTATTACGCCTGCATGTTCACGCCGCCGCACGAATTTGCCATCAATATTCCGCAGGTATTGTCGGAAGCGCGGGTGGAAAGCTACAGGCAGTGGAGCTGGCCGGGCTTTCTCGGCCGCGCGTTCAAGCAGCAGGGGATCGCGTTATCGCTCGCTGGCGGGGTGATCCTGCTGGTTGTAGTGCTTGGGCTGGCGCTGATCGGGCCGCCTCGATTGTTCGTTATGCATACTGGTCCCGGCGCGTTTTACGCGGTGGTTCCTTACCTGGCGATGGTGATCCCGGCGGTGGCACTGTTTTTCTACGGCCTCGCGGTTTGGTTTCGCGGCACCGTTCGCGGCTGGTCGGAAACGGATGGCAAACCAGATCGCAAAATCAGCGGAAAAGCGCTGGCGGAGGCAATTGGGGCTGCCCTCGGCTTGCGCTATCTAAAGGGCGGCGGACCCGGTTGCACATATCCGCAACAGCGTCCGTCGTCTTCGCGGCGCATTTACCACTCCTTCGTTTTCTGGGGATTTCTTTCTGACTTTGTCTCGACTACGCTGGCGTTCATCTACCAGGATTTATTGCACGAGCTGCCTCCCTACCCTGTTGCCAGCGCGCCGGTGGTTTTCGGCGCTCTCGGCGGAGTGATGCTGATCGTCGGAACCGCCGGTTTGATCGGGCTCAAAATCCAGAGCGACCGCGCCCCGGCAAACACGCGTGCCTACGGCATGGACTACACTTTCCTGATCACTCTGGGGCTTACCGCGCTCTCGGGAATACTGTTGCTCATCTTTCGCTCGACTTCCGCAATGGGCAGCCTGCTTGTGCTGCACTTGGCCATGATTGCCGCGCTATTTGCTACGGCGCCCTATGGAAAATTCGTTCACGCCATTTACCGGTCGATGGCGCTCGTGCGTTACTACGTGGAGCACGAACACTCCGCCAAGGGATAGAACTGCCATGGAAACCCCTAAGAAAAGCACGGTCGGGCACCGGAACCCGGGCATTCCGCTCGACCTCGCCTGGATCAAAGACACGCGCGTCGATGTCCCTGCTGTCGAGCGCGCCGCGGAATCGTTTGGCGCACCCGGCGCCATCACGAAGGACTCGCGGCCATCTCTGTTGCGCGCGATTACCGTGATGGACCTGACCACTCTCGCCGCCGCCGACACACACGAGCGGGTGCGCCGCCTCTGCGCCAAAGCGCGCCAGCCGCTGCCCACCGGTGTTCTGCAACTTCTCGGACTCGAGCCGGGCGATTTCCAGGTGGCCGCCGTGTGCATCTATCATCCCTTCATCAAGACCGCGCGCGAGGAACTTCACGGCACCGGTATCAAGGTCGCTACCGTCTCCGCGGATTTTCCCAAGGGACTCGCACCGATGAAGGAACGCGTCGCGCAGATTCGCAGCTCGGTTGAGGCGGGCGCGGACGAGATCGACGTGGTGATCAAGCGCGACCACGTCCTGCAATCCAACTGGCAGGCTCTCTACGACGAGGTTGCAGCATTCCGGGCCGCCTGCGGGGACAAACTGATGAAGGTGATTCTCGGCACCGGCGAGTTGCAGACGCTCGACAATATCGCCCGCGCGAGCCTGATCGCCATGATGGCCGGCGCGGACTTCATCAAGACGTCCACCGGCAAAGAGACCATCAACGCAACGCTCCCGGCCGCAATTGTGATGACGCGGGCGATTCGCGAGTACACCGAAAAAACCGGCAGGGCCATCGGATTCAAGCCCGCGGGCGGCATCCGCACAGCCGCGCAAGCGATCGAATATTTGTCAGTGGTGAAAGAGGAGTTGGGTTCGCGGTGGCTCGCGCCAAAGCTTTTTCGCATCGGCGCAAGCAGCATGCTCGACGATATCGAGCGCCACCTGCAACAACTGGCCGGTTAGCCCGCCCCAAATTCAGTCAGAACGGCCGGCCCGCGATTACACCTGCCGCCGGAGCCCTTTGCAAAGCTCATCGTGCAGCAGAACCGCCGAAGCAACTTCCCGCATCGATTTCCCGCTCTGGCGGCTTTGCTTCTGCATGGCAAGGTTGGCTTCGTCTTCGTCGATGTGCAGCTGCTGTTGCAGAATTTGCGCGGCCTGCTCCACGAGCTTGCGGGCACCGGACAAATCGGCAAACTTCAGCTTCTCCGCTTCCATCCTCGCCAGCTCGATCTCCGGACCCACCAGGAAGCCGATGGTCGAGATGAGCTGAACTTCCCCCTTGGCATGGATGTGCGGCTCGCGATGCTGCACGTTGATGACTCCCACGAGCTTGTCGCGGCACAGCACCGGCACCGACAAGAACGCCTCATAACGATCCTCCGGTAATTCAGTAAAAGATTGAAACCGGTGATCCTGAAACGCGTTGCTGGAGAGTACGACGGGCTTTTTGTTCTCGGCGACCCATCCCGTAATGCCCTGCCCGATCCTCAGCTTCAGCCGGTCAACCACTTCGGCGTGCGGGTTTTTCGAGGCACGGAGGGTGAGATCGCCATCCTCAAGGACGTAGATGAAGCAGGAATCGCACATCACGACCGCCGAAACAAACTCAACCACCCGCGCTAATACCATGTGAAGCGGGTCGGATGCGGCAATGCGCTGACCTATTTCGTGGAGAAAAGCTATGTCACGGTACTGGTACTGGTCCGTCTGCGTGTTCATACTCCACTTTAGGAAGGGGTGGGCAAGGCACGCAAATTAAAATTTGAAGTCAGTGTCATCAGCATTTGAAATACGGGTCAATGTGACACACAAATCAATGATTAGAATGGACTTGATCGCCGTTGATCACGCGTAGCGGAAGAGCGCCTTGAAGCCGAAATCCATGTGCTGCTGGATGTGGCAGTGAAAAAGGGTGAGCCCCGGCTGGTCGGCCGTAAAGTCCACCGCTGTCCGCCCGAACAGCGGGACGATCACCGTATCCTTGATCACGCCCGCCATGGGTTTGCCGCGATGCTCGGTGATTTCAAACGAGTGCCGGTGGAGGTGCAGGGGATGCGCATCGTCGGTGCGGTTATGGAAGACGAGCCGGTAACGCGCGCCCTGCTTCAGCACGAACTCCTGTTCGTGGGGATACGGTTTGCCGTTCACCAGCCACAAATCGAACTTTCCCGCCCCGCTGGGAAGCTTCTCGAAGACCATCTGGATGATCTGGTCGGGCGCGGGACCTGCGGGCGCTCCGGCGCGACCGAAAACGGCGTAATCCCAGACGGGTTTCGCCGGAGCCACCCACTGAGGCTCGCGATGCTGGTTCGCATATTCGACGATGGTTCCGAGGCCCGCATTGCGCGCCATGTCGTCCGTGCCGCCGAGGATCCAAACGCCCGGCTGGTTCATTTCCACAATGGCGTCGACGCGCTCGCCCGGCCCTAACATCACCGCCTCCGCGAATTGCGGAGTCGGAACCGGATTGCCGTCCAGCGCCAGCACCTGGAAGCGGTGCCCCGGCAGGGCGATGCGTTTGTTCTCGATGGCGCTGGCGTTCAGCAAGTGCATCAGCACGCGCTCGCCTTGCTTTACGCGGATCGGCTCGCCTGCGCCCAGCACTTTGTCGTTGATCGAGTACATCATCGACGTTACTTCCAAGCCGTTCGGGCGCGTATCCATCACCGCGGGCTTTTCCGGCTTCGGTCCCTGGTCCTCCTGCTCGTCGGTGTCCATTGCTTCGCTGGAAAAGAAAGGCTCCCAGTCGCGCAGGGCGAGAAAAAGTTCCTGATCGTAGCGCCCGGGATCGTTTCCGGAGTCGATCATGAGGAATCCGAATTGCCCGGTGTAGGTTCCCCTGTGCAGGTCGGCGCCGGCCATGGCGTGCGAGTGATACCAGCGCGTGCCGGCGGGCTTCGGCGTGAACTGGTAACGACGACGCCCGTTCGCCGGCACCGGCGGCGTGCCCTCCTCTTCGGCGCCGTCTACCTCTGCCGGAACGAAGAGTCCGTGCCAATGTACGAATTCCGGCGAATCGGTGTCGTTGATCACGTCCACAGTCACCGGCACGCCTTCTTTCATGCGCAGCAGCGGGCCAGGGCACATGCCGTTATAGCCGATGGTGCTGATGATGTGATTCGGCGCTAGCTCCAGGGCTACCGGCGCAATCTGCAGGGTGAAATCCGCCTTGGTGGTTTCCGCCGCGGGCGCGGAACTCCCCTGCATCGGCATGCCCGATTGCATCTGCGCGGGCAGGAGTTTGGCCGCGCCTGCTCCAACGGCGGCCGCTCCACCCAGTTTGATGAAATCCCTTCGCTTCACATCATCTCTCTTCAGAGCTCGCGCTGGCTCTTCAGCTCTGTCGTCACAAGCGCAAATCCTCTCACGCCCTTGCTTGTCGTACAACCTCCTCGATGCAACAAGCTTCGGCGCTTCTGCATCTCTTCTGTTTTGGCGCGAAGAGAGTTCTGTATTCCTTGCCGCTGTGCTGACGGCGCGACTGTCCCGCTGGAGAAGGGACCAGCGTTCTGATACTCTTCCCCGGTATTGAGGTATGAATGAGGCTCCTGTCCGGCATTCCGGTGGTGCTTCTCCTCGTAGCGAGCGGTATCGGTCTGTTCGCCCTCCAGTCGCATGCTTTTCAGTACGGAGAATGGGGCGGTTACGGTGTAAATCCCTACCAGGCCCACGAGAAAGCGGAATTTTCCTGGTCACGCCTGCGCTACAACTCGCGGATGAGCCATTTCGGCGCCTTCTCCGGTTACGGTTACGGAAGCTGGTCGCGCGACTACCCCAAGGCCGATCGACAGTTTCTTCTCGCCATGAAGCGGCTCACACGCATTCAGGGGCGTTCCACCGAGCAGGTCGTGGATCTCGATAGCGACGACATTTTCAACTATCCCTGGGTGTACGCCGTGCAGGTGCAGACCTGGACGTTCAGCGACGCGGAAGCCAAAAAGCTGCGGGAATATCTGCTCAAGGGCGGATTCCTGATGGTGGACGATTTTCACGGCACCGAGGATTGGGAACAGTTCATGGAAGGCATGCGCATGGTATTTCCGGATCGCGCCGTCGAAGACCTTCAAAATAAGGACGAGCTGTTCCACACGCTCTACGATCTCGACGACCGCTTCCAGGTTCCCGGCGAGCAGTATGTAAACACCGGCAGAACCTACGAAAAGGATGGCTACGTGCCGAAGTGGCGGGCTATTCGCGATGATCGCGGGCGCGTGATGGTCGCCATCTGCCACAACATGCATCTGGGCGACGCCTGGGAGTGGGCGGACGATCCGGCGTATCCCGAAAATTTTGCGTCGATGGCTTTCCGGATCGGGCTCGACTACATCATCTACGGAATGACGCACTGACCGCAGGCAGCATCCGGGACTCGGACCGCGCACGGCGAAACAGTTCTCGTCCGTGGCCTCCGAACTGAAGTGATTACGCGCATTTGAATTTGGTTCGCCAGGCGAGGATGGAACGGTCTGCGAATGTTTGAATTTCTATTCAAGTATCCGGCGTCGATTTTTTCGAAGGGCGAGTTCGTCCTTCTCGGGGGCTGGCCGAAGTGGTTTCTGCTTCTGCTCGTGCTGGCGACGGCGGTCGGACTGGCGGTTCTGATCCGGGCGCGGCTGCCGAAAGCCGCGGCGCCGATTCGCAACTGGCGGGCCGGCATTATCTGGTTGCTGGAATTTTTCCTGGCGACGGTGGTGCTTGTGCTGCTGTGGCAACCCGCCATTACCGTGGCCGAGTTGAAGCCGCAGCAGAACATTATCGCGGTGCTCGTGGACGATTCGCGCAGCATGGCCATCGCGGATCAGGGCGCGCCGCGCGAAACGTTGGCTGCCAAGGCCCTCCAAGACGGCACGCTAGCCGAGTTGCAGAAGAAATTCCAGACGCGGCTCTACCGCCTGGACACCCGTCTCACGCGTATCGCGGATACGAAGGAATTGCAGGCTGCGCCTGCCGCGCCCGCGACGCGCATCAATGACGGTCTGAAGCAACTGGCTTCGGAAACCGCTGACCTGCCCGTGGGCGCGGTGGTGCTGCTGAGCGACGGCTCGGACAATACCGGCGGCATCGACGCCGACACGATTTCCGCCCTGCGTAACCGGCGCATTCCGGTTCACACCGTAGGCTTCGGCCTGGAACAGACTCCCAACGACGTGCAGATCAACGACGCTATCGTGGCTCCGCGGGCGCTTGCGGATTCGCGGCTTTCCGCGCGCGTCAGCTTCCATCAGCGCGGGTTTACGGGGCGCAAATCGACGCTGAGCGTCCGCGACGGCGACAAGATTCTCGCTTCGCGCGAGGTCTTGTTCGCTTCGGATGACAAGATTCAGACCGAAGACCTGTTGTTCAATGCGGGTTCCGCCGGCGCAAAGACACTGCAATTCTCCATCGAGCCTTTGCAGGGCGAACAGAATCGCGCCAACAATTCCGTGACGCGGCTTGTGAACGTGGACGCGGCCAAGCGCCGCGTTCTCTATGTGGAAGGCGAGCCGCGGTGGGAGTACAAATTTATTCGCCGCGCCGAAGACGACGACCGCAACGTGCAGGTCGTCTCCATGCTGCGCACCACCGAGAATAAAATTTACCGCCAGGGCATCGACGATCCCAAAGAACTCGCCGAGGGCTTCCCTGCGCGGGCCGAAGATCTCTTCGGCTACCAGGCGCTCATTTTTGGGTCGGTGGAGGCCGGCTATTTCACGCTTCCGCAGCAGGAGCTTATTCGCGAGTTCGTTGACCGGCGGGGAGGGGGCGTTCTGTTTCTTGGCGGACGATTTGCGCTGGCGGACGGTGGCTGGGCGGGTTCAAACCTGGCCGATCTTCTGCCCGTCGCGCTTCCTACCGGAAAGAACACGTTCCATCGCGATCCCGCAACGGTGGAGCTGACGCAAGCCGGAGGCGACAGCATCGTTACGCGGTTGATCGACGACCCGGTGAAAAATATCGAGCGCTGGAAGAAGCTGCCCTACCTGATGGACTATCAGGAGCCTGGCACTCCCAAGCCCGGCGCCGCCGTGCTCGCGGAGATGAAAGTCGGCGGGCGCAGGATGCCGTTCCTCATCACGGAGAATTACGGGCGCGGCCGCACTGCCATCGTAGCCAGCGGCGGCGTGTGGCGATGGCAAATGAGCCAGCCGCTGGGCGATACCACGCACGACATGTTCTGGAGGCAATTGCTGCGGTGGCTGGTGACCGATTCCCCAGGCCAGGTGGCCGCCAGCGTTCACGATCAGATGCTATTCGACGATGGCCGCGTTCACCTTTCCGCCGACGTTCGCGACAAATCGTTTCAGCCTGCGCCCGACGCGCGCGTGGAAGCGCACATCCTGGGTCCCAACGGCGCCTCCGCGTCGGTGGAAATGTCGCCGGTGCCCGATGCTCCGGGACAGTTCCAGGCGGACTGGAATGCCGAAAAACCGGGCTCGTACGTCACAGAAGTGGTGGCGCAGCGGGGCAACGAGGAGGTCGGGCGCGACGTGCTCAATTTTCAGCGCATGGATGGCGTGGCTGAAAATTTCCATACCGGGCAGAATCGCGAACTCCTTGAAAAGCTCGCCGCGCAGACCGGCGGACGCTACTGGCGCCCGGACGAAATCTCCCGGCTGCCCGAGGAAATTCCCTATTCCGACGCCGGAATCACCATGCGGCAAACCAAAGAGCTGTGGAACATGCCGGCGATCTTCCTGTTGCTGATTCTTTTGCGCTTTTCGGAATGGCTGCTGCGCCGCCGGTGGGGTGTCGTGTGAGAATGCGCGCTGCCATCTGCGTGTGTTTCGCGGCACTGTTTCTCGCTGCTATTCCCGCGCGCGCGGGAATCTACTACGTCACAGTTTCGGGGCTCGGGGGCGAACCCGACTACGAGCAGCGATTTACTGCCATGGCCAACGATCTCGATAAGTTGCTGAAGGCTTCCGGCAGTGAAGCGCATGTTTACACGCTCTCGGGCGCGCAGGCCACTCGCGGCCAAATGACGGAAACACTCGGCCAGGTAGCCAAACAAGCCAGGCCCGAAGACGATTTTGTGCTGATTCTTATCGGGCACGGCTCTTTCGACGGCGTCGAGTACAAATTCAATCTCGTGGGGCCGGATATTTCTGGCGCCGAGCTTGCCTCACTCTGCGACCACATCCCATCGCGCCGCCAGTTGATCGTCAACACCACCAGCGCGAGCGGCGGCTCCATCGGCGCGCTTGAAAAGCCGGGGCGCGCCGTGATCGCCGCCACGAAAACCGGAACCGAGAAGAACGCCACGGTGTTCGCGCGCTACTGGGTGGAAGCCCTGCACGACCCGACCGCCGACCTCGACAAAAATGACTCCATCAGCGCGCTCGAAGCCTTCGAATATGCCGACCGCAAAACGGCGGCATTCTACGATTCGCAGAAGCGCCTCGCCACTGAGCACGCCGTCTTCGAAGACACCGGGAAGGGTCAGCCCGTCCGCGCCGCTGCAACGGACACGGGCGAGGGTCACCTGCTCGCGACCTTCACCGTGCTGCGCATCGGGGCTGCCCAGCTCGCCGCCAACGATCCGGCCAAGCGGGACCTGCTCGCGAAGAAAGAGGAACTCGAGCAGAAGATCGACACGCTGAAGTACCAGAAAGCGGCCATGGAGCAGGAGGATTACAAAAAGCAGCTCACCGAGGCGCTGCTCGAGCTCGCGCGCGTGCAGGGAGAGCTGGACAAATGACTCTGTTTGCGCGCCTCGCAGCAGCTTCCGCGATTCTGATCGCAAGCGCTGGCCTCGCGTCCGCCGCCACGCCGGACGATTGCCACCTGCTGCGCAAGCACGGGCATCGCGCCGAAGCGCAATCGTGCTATCAATCGCTGACGCAGGCGCGCGACCCCTACAGCCGCGCCGAAGGTTACTGGGGCCTCGCGAAATACGATGACGCCAACAACGAATTTCGCGCCGCCGTCGCGCAATCCGACCGCAACGCGCTGTATCGCGTCCGCTGGGGACGCCTGCTCCACGAACGCTTCAATAACACCGACGCCGATGCTCTATTCAAGGAAGCGCTCGACCGCGATCCCAAGAACGCGCCGGCCTATGTCGGCATGGCGCTGGTGAGCGCCGATGGCTTCGACGAAAAAGCCGTCACCTGGGCCGCCCGCGCGATCCAGCTCGACCCAAAGCTCGTCGAAGCGCACGAACTGATGGCCAATCTGGCGCTGGAAGATTCCGACACCAAGACAGCCGCCGCCGAAGCCGACACTGCGATCGGCCTTTCGCCCGATGCGCTGGACGCCATGGCCATCCGCGCCGCCCTCGAACTGCTTGCCGACAAGCCGCCCGACGCTTGGCTCGACAAAATTCGCCAGGTGAATCCCACGTATGGCGAGGCGTATTCGCGCATCGGATTCCATCTCGTGTTCAATCGCCGCTACGATGACGGCGTCGCCTATTATCGCAAGGCCATTGCCCTCGATCCGCAGTTGTGGTCGGCGCGCTCCGAGCTGGGCATCAATCTCATGCGCCTCGGCCAGGTGGAGGAGCCGCGCCAGCAGCTCGAGATGTGCTACAACAACGGCTACCGCGACGCGGCCACCGTCAACAGCCTGCGCCTGCTCGACAGCTACAAGAATTTCGTCGTTTTCAAGGACGACACGACCATCCTCAAGCTCCACAAAAGCGAAGCCGATCTTCTTCGCCCCTACTTTGAGGAAGTGCTGAAAAGCGCGATTGCAACTTACGAGAAGAAATACAAGATGAAGCTCCCCGGCCCGGTACAGGTGGAGGTGTATCCCGACCACGAGGACTTCGCCGTTCGCACGCTCGGCATGCCGGGTTTGGGAGCGCTGGGGGTCACTTTCGGCGAAGTGGTAGCGATGGACAGTCCCTCGGGCCGCAAGCCCGGCGATTTTCACTGGGCCGCCACGCTCTGGCACGAGATGAGCCACGTGTTCATTCTGACGGCCACCAATCATCGCGTCCCGCGATGGTTCACCGAAGGCCTCGCGGTGCACGAAGAATCCGAAGCTAATTTCGAATGGGGCGACCGCATCACCCCGGACATTCTGGTGGCGATCAACACAGGCAAGCTTCTCCCGGTCGCCGATCTCGACCGCGGCTTCGTCCGGCCTGAATATCCGGGACAGGTAATCGTCTCCTACTACCAGGCGGGCCGCATTTGCGATTACATTCAGAGCCGCTGGGGCGCCGACAAGCTGCTGGATATGGTCCATTCGTTCGCGCAGATTCGCACTACGCCGGACGTGATTCAGGAGAATCTCGGGATGTCCGCCGATGAGTTCGACAAACAGTTCATGGACTGGCTGGTGGATGACGTCGGCAAAACCGTGAAGAATTTCGAACACTGGCGCGTCGGCATCGAGCATCTCGCAAAACTGGACAAGGACAAAAACTACGACGAAGTCCTGAAAGACGGCCCGCAAGTGCTCAGCCTGTACCCGCAGTACATCTACGAGGCCAACGCCTACGAATTTATCGCCGACGCCGATCTCGCCAAGGACGACAAGAAATCTGCCGCCACGATCCTCACCGGTTACGAAAAAATGGGAGGGCGCAATCCGGGCGCGCTCAAGCAGCTTGCCTCGCTGGAAACAGATTTAGGCGAACCCAAGGAAGCCGCCGCAACCCTCGATCGCATCAATTACATTTACCCGGTGAACGAAGACCTCCACCGCCAGCTCGGCGACCTGTGGTTCGCCCAGAACAATTACAAGGGCGCCATCCGTGAGTACGGAGCCGTGGTCGCCATGCATCCGCTCGACAAGGCTTCCGCGCAGTTCAGCCTCGCCCAAGCCTATTTCGCGGACGGCCAGAAGGACCAGGCGGAAACCAACGTTCTCGCGGCGCTCGAAGCCGCTCCCGATTTCCGGCCCGCTCAGAAATTACTCCTGCAGATCGAAGACTCCGAGAAAGGGAAATGACCGATGGCTACTGCTGAAGTGAATCTCGACTCCGCGGAACTCAAGAAACGCATCGACCGCTTTCATGTCGTGCGCGACGGCATTCTCAGCCAGGTTCGCCAGGTCATCGTGGGCCAGGAGGAGGTGATCGACCAGATCCTCACCGCGCTCTTCGTCGGCGGCCACTGCCTGATCACCGGCCTGCCCGGCACCGCGAAGACGCTGATGGTGCGCACCATCGCGCAAACGCTGGGCCTCGAATTCAAGCGCATCCAATTCACGCCGGACCTGATGCCCTCCGACATCACCGGCACCGACATCATCGAGGAAGACCCCACCACCGGCCATCGCCGCTGGACCTTCGTTCCCGGGCCCATCTTCGGCAACATCCTGCTCGCCGACGAAATCAACCGCACGCCGCCCAAGACGCAGTCCGCGCTGCTCGAAGCCATGCAGGAGCTTTCCTGCACGGTGCGCGGCCATCAGTACAAGCTGCCGTCGCCCTTCTTCGTGCTGGCGACGCAGAACCCCATCGAACTCGAAGGCACCTATCCGCTGCCCGAAGCGCAGCTGGACCGCTTCCTGTTCAATACCGTTCTCGATTACCTGAGCGCGGCGGACGAAGTGAAGGTGGTCGACCTCACCACCACCACGCGCGTGGCCCAAGTGCAGGCCGTAACCAACGCGCAGGAAATTCTCGACTTCCAGCAACTGGTGCGCATGGTGCCCATCGCCGAGTCGCTCGCGAGTTACGTGGTAGAGATTGTCCGCGCCACGCGCTTCAAGAACACTAGCGCGCCCGACATCATCAAGAAGTACGTCAACTACGGCGGCAGCGTCCGTGCGGCGCAGTTCATCGTGCTGGCCGCCAAGGCGCGCGCTCTTTCGCGGGGCCGCTACCACGTCGCTTACGAAGACATCACGTCGCTGGTGATTCCGGTGCTGCGCCATCGCATCCTTTTGAATTTTCACGCCGAATCGGACCGCATCGACTCGGATGAAATCCTGCGGCAACTTCTCGCGCACATGCCGCCGCCCAAGGGGGCCTGATTGCAGCGCTTTCTCGATCCCGCGGTGCTCGCCGGAATTTCCGGCCTCGATCTGGTGGCGAAGACCGTCGTGGACGGCTTCGTGGCCGGCTTGCACCGTTCGCCCGACTTTGGCTTCAGCCAGGAGTTCGCCGAATATCGCGCGTACTCGCCGGGGGACGACCTGCGCCACGTGGATTGGAACGTCTTCGCCCGCACTGAGCGCGCCTATCTCAAGCGCTATCGCGGCGAGACCAACAGCCTGCTCACCGTGCTGCTCGATGCGAGCAATTCCATGAATTACAAGTCCCACTCCGTAAATAAAATGGACTACTCGCGCTACATCGCGGCCTCGCTCTTTTATCTCGCGATCAAGGACCAGCGCGACGCCGCCGGGCTGATCGTCTTCGACGACGAAGTCCGCAATTACATTCGGCCGTCCACGCGCCAGGGCCAGCTGCAGCGGCTTTTGGCGGGCCTGGAGCTGGCCGAACCCCGCGCCCGCACCGACTTCACCAAGCCCCTCTTCCATTTTCAGGAATTCCTACGGTGCCGCGGCCTGGTCGTGATGATTTCCGATTTCTACGAATCGCCCGAAAAAATCGTGCGCACCGTCGAGCCGCTGCGGTTCCACGGAAACGAAGTGGTGCTTTTCCATGTGCTCGACCCGAAGGAGCTTCAGCTCGACCTGAACGAGCCCGCCATTCTGGTCGACCTCGAAACGCAGGAGCGCCTCGAAGTCACTCCCGAATACACCAAGAACGAATACCGCCAGAAAATGGACGCGCATATCGCCGATCTTCGCGATCGCACCCGCGCCGCCGGAATGGATTACTACCTTCTGGTCACCGACCGTCCTCTCGACGGCGCCCTGCGCGAATACCTGACTATCCGCCAGGGGAAAAACTAAATGGGCTTTTTGTCTCCCTGGTTCCTCGCGGGCGTGGCCGCGATCGGCGTCCCGCTCTACCTGCATTTGCTTCGCCGCCACACCACCAACCCGCACCCGGTGGGCTCGCTCATGTTTTTCGAGCAGCGCACGCAAAGCTCCATCAAGCATCGCCGCCTGCGCTACCTGCTGCTGCTCTCGCTGCGTCTGTTGCTCCTTCTTTTGCTCGTGCTGGCTTTCGCGAATCCCTTCCTGAATCGCCCGGCCGCCAGCGCTTCGGCCGACAAGCTCGACCTTCTTGTCGTCGACAATTCCTTCAGCATGCGCGCCGGTTCGCGCCTCGCCGACGCGAAGCGCGATGCGCTTTCGGTTCTCAGCTCGCGCAGCCCCGCGGACCGCGGCCAAATCGCCGCACTGGGCTCGCAGCTTCACGTGCTCACGCAGCCGGTTCAGGATCCCGGCGCCTTGCGCGCGGCCGTCGAAAGCATCCAGCCCGGCGATTCCCGCGGAAGCTTCGGGGAGCTGGCGCGCGCTGTTCGCTCGCTATCTGAAACGGTTCGCACGCCCATCGACCTGCATCTTTTCAGCGACATGCAGCGCGCCAACATGCCTGCGAATTTCTCCGAGCTGGCGCTTCCCGCGAATGTCACGCTGGTGCTGCATCCGGTGATCAAAGATCCCGTGCCGAATTGGTCGGTGGAAAGCATGAACGCGCCCGGCCAGGTCTGGGATCCGAAGAAGGCCCACGTGCAGGCTGTCATCGCGGGCTACCAGACGCCTGCTGCAACACGCAGCGTGTCTCTTGTGATCAACGGCAAGACCGTCGCGACGAACACGATCCAGATTCCCGCCGGCGGACGCGCCACCGTTACGTTTCCATCGCTCGACGTGCCCTATGGCTTCAGCCGCTGCTCGGTGAAAATCGATTCGGCTGACGCGCTGCCCGCCGATGACGAAAGCCTCTTTGCCGTCGAGCGCTCCGATCCCGAACGCGTGCTGTTCGTCCACGAGCCGGGCGACCGGCGCTCGCCTCTCTATTTCAACGCCGCGCTCGCAGCCGCCGCGCAATCCGCGTTCACCCTGCAGACGGTTGCGGTCGAACAGCTCGGTGACATCGACCCGTCGAAATTCGCTTTCGTCGTAATCTCCGACGTTGTATCGCTCCCTTCGGTATTCGAGAGCGATCTCGACCGCTACGTTCGCGGAGGAGGCAGCGTCCTGATCGCCGCCGGAAGCAACGCCGCGCATCGCCCGCGCGTGCCGGTCTTTGGCGACCGCATCCTCGATTCGCACTACTACTCGCGCGATTCCGGGGGATATCTTACGGTCGGCGATTCCGATCCGTCGCATCCGTCCACAGCGAAGTCCGCCCGCTGGGCGGGCGTAAAGTTTTATTACGCCACGGTGGTCGACCCATCCAACTCGCGCGTCGTCGCGAGGCTCACCGATCAGACGCCGGTTCTGCTCGACAAAAAGATCGGCGAAGGCCGCGTCCTGCTGCTTGCCTCCGGGCTCGACAATCTCACCAACGACTTCCCGCTGAATCCAGTCTTTGTGCCCTTTGTCGAGCAGACCGCCCGGTATCTCTCGGGTACGGAGAGCCGTAGCGGCGCGCGCCTGGTCGATTCCTACCTTGAACTGCGCACCGCGAAGGAGCAAGCCGTAGGCGTCGAGGTGATTGACCCGGCTGGCCGCCGCCCGCTTTCGCTAAAGGAAGCTACGACGGCGCAGTCCTATCAGCTGACGCAAGCCGGTTTCTATCAGCTGCGCCTTGCCAACGGCCGCCAAGACGTAATCGGAGTCAATCCTGATCGACACGAATCGAATCTCGACGTGATTCCCGACGAAACGCTGGCGCTTTGGCGCGGCAACACCAGCACCGCCGCCGAGCAATCGGCAGCCGCCGGGGACGCCGAACAAAAAAGGCAACCCTTCGGCCTGTGGTGGTACCTTATGTTATTGGTTCTGGGAGCGGCGGTAGCCGAGTCCCTGCTCGCCAGCCGGTACCTGGCCACGCAAAGGGAGGAACCATGAGCACGCGCGATCAGCTCAACTCCTATCTCCAGGAACTCGAGCGTCGCCTGCGCTGGGGCGCCATCCTTCGCGGCGCGGCCATCCTCACCTCCGCCGCGCTTGTCACCACAATCGTTCTGGTTCTGATCGCGAACCTTTTCGCGTTCTCAAGCGGCAGCGTCATCGGCGCCCGCACGCTCCTGTTTCTAGTGGTTGCGGCTGCGGCCTGTGTGGGGATCGTTCTGCCTCTGCGCAGGCTGAATCGCCGGCAGGCCGCGCATACGGCTGAAAACGCGTTCCCCCAATTCGAGCAGCGCCTGGTCACCTTTGCCGAACGCGACGAAACGCGCCGCGATCCCTTTCTCGAACTGCTTGCCGCGGACACTCTCGTAATTGCGCGAAAGGCCGAGCCGGAGCAATTGCTCCCGAAGAGGATTCTTCTGGTTTCGCTCGGCGTGGGGCTTGCTTCATTCGCGGTGTTGCTCTGGATGATCCTCGCCGGCCCCGGCTATCTGGGCTACGGCTCGCACCTTTTGTGGGTGGGCCAGCGCGCTGGCGTTTCGCCGCTGTACGAACTGCGGGTGATCCCGGGCGACGCTTCGGTCCGCCGCAACTCCGATGAACTCGTCACCGCGCTTCCCGTCGGCATCCAGACCGATAAAGCCCGCCTCTACGCCCGCTACCAAAGCACGACGAAATGGGAACAGGTGCAGATGCAGCCGCAGTCGAATGGTTCCGGGTTCCAATTCCTGTTCGCCGGCCTGCCCGAGAACGTCGAATATTACGTCGAAGCGGGCGCGCTGCATTCGCGGCACTTCAATATCCGCGTCGTCGATTTGCCCGGCGTGAAGCAGATTCGCGTCACCTATCGCTATCCCAATTGGACCGGGCTGCAGAATGTGGTCGATGAACATGGCGGCGATCTGCGCGCCGTTGAAGGCACCGACGCGGACCTTGAAATCGTGATGGATCGCCCGCTCAGCAACGGGATTCTCGCGCTCGATGACGACAAGCAGGTTCATCTGACGAGCGTCGAGGGCAATCTCTACAAGGGCACCATTCACATGGACAAGGACGGCGAATACCACGTCGCCGCCATCGATCAGGGACAGCCGGTGCGGCTCTCGGGCGATTTCTTCATCGAGGCCAGCAAGGTGAATCCGCCGCAAGTGGCTATTGACCGTCCCGGCCAGGACTATCGCGCGAGCCCGATCGAAGAAGTCACCGTGGCCGCTAAGGCCGCGGGAGATTTTGGCCTCAACGAGTTCGCGCTTCACTATTCTGTGAACGGCGGGCCGGAGAAGACCGTCGCTCTGCTGAAGCAAAAGGGGGCCAAGCAAGCGGACGGGTCCACGGTTCTTTCTCTGGAGAATTTCAAGCTGGTTCCCGGTGATCTCGTGAGCGTTTACGCTACCGCGAAGGACAATAAATCCGAATCCCGCACGGATATGTTCTTTATTCAGGCCGATCCGTTCGAGCGGGAGTTCTCGCAATCGCAGCAGATGGGCGGAGGAGGTGGCGGTGGGGGCGGCGGTATGGGCGGCAATCAGAACGACATCTCCCAGCGCGAAAAGGAAATCATCGCCGCTACCTGGAAGCAGCAGACCGACAAGACGGCCACGGAGCAGAAAGCGGCGGATCAGGCGAAGTTTCTTTCGCAGGTGCAATCCACCCTTCGCGACCAGGCCCTTTCGCTGGCGGGGCGCCTGAACTCGCGCGAGATCAACCAGCAGAACGAAGAGTTCAACAGCTTCGAGAATGACATGATCGCCGCGTCGCAGGCCATGAGCCCTGCGGCGGGCAAGCTGAAGCAACAGCAGTGGCACGACGCTATCCAGCCGGAGCAGAAGGCGCTCCAGTATTTGCTGCGCGCCGAAGCTACGTTCCGCCAGATACAGGTCGCGTTTGGCGCCACCGGCGGCGGTGGCGGAGGAGGGGGCAGCGCGGGCCGCGATCTGGCTAGCCTTTTCGATCTCGAACTCGACACCGAAAAAAATCAGTACGAAACGAATCAGACCGCGTCTTCCGCCGACCAGCGCGCCAAGGACATCAGCGACGCGCTGCAGAAACTCGATGAGCTTGCCCGCCGCCAGCAGGAACTGGCGCAGCAACGCAACAATAGTGCGCAGAGTCTGCAGGAGCGCTGGGAGCAGGAAATGCTGCGGCGCGACGCCGAGCAGCTACAGAAGCAGATGGAGCAGCTTGCGCAGCAAAACAATCCGAGCGGCCAGCAGGGTTCGAGCGGGCAATCAGGGCAATCAGGACAGTCAGGGCAATCAGGACAATCCGGACAATCCGGGCAATCCGGCCAATCAGGGCAGTCAGGGCAATCCGGTCAATCGGGCCAGTCAGGGCAAAGCGGGCAATCCGGACAAAGTGGTCAATCCGGGCAACAAGGCTCCGGCGATCCGCGCGTCCAGCAGGCCCTTGAACGCCTGAAGCAAGCAAATGACGACATGCGCCGTGCCGCGCCAGGCCAGCAAGGCGACGCGGAAGCGCGTCGCGCCGCCGACCGCCTCCGCGAAGCGACCAACCTGCTTGGCGGCGCGCAGCAACAGCACGCCAGCGGCCGGCTCGATGAAATGTCCCGCGAAGCCGATCGCCTCGCTGAAGAGGAAAAATCGCAGCAGGAGAAGCTGAGCAAAATGCCCGGGCCGTCGGGCCTGGCGGGCCGCTTCGGCCAGTCTTATTATGGTTACGGCCAGCAGGGTGACTCCGAGGAAGCGGAGAAGCTTTCCGGACAGCGGCAGCAGCTCGCCGACGATCTGGCGAATCTCCAGAAGCAATTGCGCGACGCGCAGCGGGACCTCGCTTCCAACCAGCGCCCCGCCGCCAAAAAGCTCCGCGACGCGCTCGGCGACCTCGACTCGAACGACCTGGAGAATCGCATCCAGCGCAGCGCGGACTGGCTCCGCCGCGGCACCAATCCGTTGAGTTCCGACGCCGAGCAGCAAATTGCTTCCGGCTTGCAGAAGCTGAGCGATCAGGTGCGCCAGGCGCAGCAGGCCCTGGGTGAAGGACAGCCGCAAGGCGCCGACACCGCGCTCGACCGCATCGAGCGGCTTCGCAACCAGCTGCAGGCGATGAATCCGGGCGGCCGCAACGGCCAACCGGGACAGAGGGGCGGTCAGCCGGGACAAGGCAATCAGTCCGGGCAAGGCAACCAGCCCGGCCAGAGCGGCCAATCGGCGCAAGGCGGGCGAGGTGACAATCCGTCCGGCGGCATGGCGAATGGCTACAGCCCGAACGGCGGCTTCGGCACCACGTTCGGCGGAGGCGACCGGGGTGGTGTTAGAAATTATGGCGACGTTGACACTGGCAATAACACTCCGCTGCCCCGCAACGCCGCGCCTGCCATAGGCGGAAATCCCGCGGACGTGCAGCGCGACATTCAGCAGAACGTCGAGGAATTAGGCCAGCTCCGGCAGCAGCTCCAGGACGATCCGGAGGCCGCGCGGCAGGTGGATAACCTGATCCATGAAATGCAGCAACTCGACCCGAGCCGCTTCCGCGGCAATCCCGCGCTGGTCGAGCAACTCCACGGGCGAGTGCTCAACGACGTGGACAAACTCGAGCTGCAACTTCGGCGCCAGGGCGAAGACAAATCCGGCCAGATCCGCAGCACGGACTCCGCACCTGTGCCTGCCGGCTACCAGGATTCCGTAGCCGACTATTTCCGCCGCCTCAGCAACACCCACTGACATCAGCTAAAGCCTCATCGCCTGCCGAACCGGCTGCCTCCGCGCCACGGCGGGCGATTGCTTGTTTGGGCAAACCGCCAGCCGAAAGGGGAACCCGGCGCCCAGAATACCGCCTATCATCGCCACGTCTCGTGATCTCTCTCTAGGCGACGATGACTCAAGACCGGCGGCTACATCCTCGGCTTATCCCCGACTCGGCTCTCCTGGTATCAGTGGACCGATTGCGCAGGGCATTTCTGTCCGATCTCTCCGAAGGCGGCATGGCGTTAGATGGGTTGGTCGTCGAGGGCGGCCCAAGCGTGATTTCGGTCGGATTCAACCTCCCTGATGGCGGCGGGCCAATCGATGCAACTGCCGAAGTCGTGTGGACGTGCGAGTCGCGGCATCGCACCGGCGTGCGCTTCCTCGAACTGGCCGAAGAGTGCAGGCAGCGTTTGCGGGAATGGCTGTCGGCGCGCGTCGTCGCGCTGGAAAGCCCGCACGGCGCGGCGGCCTGGAACTCGTTGAGCGAGATAACCGGCGCTGCCCGAAACTGGATTCTGCAGGAAATCGGCGAATCCGGCGCGCCGGAGCAGCCCGTCGAGTGTGCTTCGAAGGCCAGAGGACTAGACAGAAGCCTGGGCCTCGCAGAGCGCCTGGCACCTTACCGGAGTGCGGGCGTTGCGCTCGGCTTGCTCGCCGTGTGTTGCGCTTTCGTCACGATTGGCTACTATTTGCCTGCGCTGTCCCCGGCTCTGAAAACGGTTGGCCACATTTCGGCGATCGAATCTCCCCCGCGATTTGCGTCAAACGGTTCGATCACGAGCGTGAGTGAATCGACCGGAGCGGTACGGGCCATCGACTTGCCGGGCAAGTATGAAGGTTTCGTGCTGCAGGTGGCGGCGATGGCCCACCAGGAGAACGCGGAAGCCCTCGCGAAATCATTGCAGCAGAAGAATTTCCCGGCGTTTGTGTTCGAACGCGGAGGCGATGGTTTGTACCGGGTGGACGTAGGCCCTTACCCCGATGCGAAGTACGCTCACGATGTGAAGAGCGAGCTGACCAGCGCCGGGTTCAGAAGCGTGCTGGAGCGGCAGCTGACTCGCTAGGTCTCACCGCAGTCGCGCGTCTCCGCGCACCCGTCAGGCGGATTCCTTCAACTTGAGGCTGCTCTTGTTTTCTTCGAGGAAGCTGCGCAGGCCGTCGGCCGCGTCCAGCAAACGAATCCACTGCTCGTAATACAGTGTGACGGGAAAGCGGCCGAGGCCGTAGACGCTGACGCCACCCTTGGCGCCGACTTTGAATTCCAGGGTGCCCCTTTTTCGCGATCCGGACTGCTTTTCCAGCTCGGCAATGCGAGCCAGCAACTCTTCTTTGGTTGGTTCCGTCATATTTTCTCCGTTGAATTTTTCCGATCCGCCTGGCAGCTCGCTGGAGACATCCTAACAGCTCCGGCGGCTGCGCGCCTACGCAACGCCCACCGCGCGCGAAAGCTGCTCCGCTTCTTCGATCAGCGTTTCCAGGCTGGTCTTGATTCCATCGGCCCAGAAGGCTTGGCTCATGGGGTCCAGCCCGAACGGCGCGAGCAATTCCACCACGTTCTTGGTTGAGCCGGAGCGTAACAGGTCCAGGTACAACGGCTCGAACTTCGCTCCGAGGCGGGCGCGCTGAGCATAAAGGCTTTGCGTCAGTAGCTCGCCGAAAGCGTAGGCGTAGACGTAAAAGGGGCTGTGGAAGTGCGAGATGTAGGCCCACAGGTGATCGGAATTCTCGTAGGTAAAAACCTCACCCTCGTCTCCGTAAAGTTCCTGAGTGGTCTTCAGCCAGATGGCGCTCAGCTTTTCGGCCGATAATTTCGCGGGCGGCGACCAATCCGTATAACTACTGTCGATTCCGTGGAGGCGGCGCTCGAAGTTGGAAAAGCCGATCTGGCGCACGACCGTGTTGATGGCGCTATCGATCTTGGACATGACCAGCGCCAGCAGGGATTTTGTGTCGCCGGTGCGGCCGAGACGGTCCTTCAGGAAGCTGAAGGTGGTCATCTCCCCGAACACGGAGGCCGTCTCGCAATAGGCGATCGGGGCGTGGAACATCAGGGGGCCTTGCGCTTCGCCGGCGAGGATGCCGTGGACGCCGTGACCCAGCTCGTGGGCGAGCGTCATCACGTCGCGGTTGCTTCCCAGATAATTGAGAAGCGTGAACGATACCGGGACGCCTCCGGGGAGGACGCGCGAAGAATTGAAGGCGCCGTGGCGCTTTTCCCTGGTGGCCGGGGCGTCGATGCGGCGTTCGGCGAAAAAGCTCTTCACGATGCGGGCCAGGGCGGGGCTGAAACCGCTATAAGCGTCGGTGACAATTTCGGATGCTTCTTCGAAAGGTACGACCGTAGTATCCGCAAAAGGCATGGGCGCGTTGCGGTCGCTCCAGCGCAGGCGCGGCAGGCCGAGATGCTTCGCCTTGAGCTTGTAATAGCGGCGGGTGAGCGGGCCGCCTATTGTGGTGACTGTTTTGTGGAGCACGTCGACTACGGAATCCGGGATGCGGCTGGCCTTGTTGCGAAAATCCATCGGATGCCGGTAGCCGCGCTCTTTGTCCTCGACGGCTTTCGAACCGGCCACCACGTAGAGCGTCTGCGCGGAATATTTGGCGAACGGGCCTTTCAGCCCGTCGTTGATGATTCTCAACACCTCGGCTCGCTCGTCGGAATCCTTGGATTCCGCGAGCACGTGCACCATTTCCGTGAGATTTTTGTCCGCGCTCTGGAACTGGAAGACGAGGTCGGCTTCGGCTTCGTCGAAGAATTCGCTCCACGCGCTGGAGTCGAACGGCGAGCGCTTCATTAGGGCGGACTCGACGGGCTCGGTCAGGAAATGCGACTTGAATACGCGGACGTGCTCGATCCAGGGACGGTGCTTGGCCACGACCGGATCGCTTTCGTAGAGCTCCTCGAGGCGGCCCTCGTCGAGACCGACAAGCTCCAGCTCGAAGAACGTGAGGTGCTCGCCGCGGATGGCGCTGAGTTCGCGCTGAAATTCGGCGCGTTTCGCCTTGACGGCCTCGTTGGCCAAGTCCGTACTTTCACGTAAGAAAATGTACGAGCCGATCTTGCCTTCGAGCATTTCCATATCGGAGTAGTGCTGGATGGCGGGGCCGAGCAATTCGGCGAGTTTGCCTTTGTAGGCGGCCGCGAAGGCTCGGGACTTCTCGGAGAGTTCCCGCAGGTCGGAATCGAGGCGGGGATCGGCGATGTCGGAATAGAGAATGCTGAGGTCCCAGCGGACCTGGCTTGTGTTTTCAATGGCTGTTGGCATGGTGGCGGCTAGCGATCCGGGTCGGTAGATTTTTCTGCTACGGCTGAGGCTGCGATTGAAGGATGGTGCTTCGATTGGGAAATGAAGAGAGATCCCTCCTCGCTTCGCTCGTTCGGGATGACAACGAAAGGCAAAGGCGAGTTGCCGGTGCGACAAAGCGCGGCGGCGGAGTTTTTTTGCGCGCGCTGTAGTAATAAGAGTGTCGAGTCAGCTTGTGCGCTTCTGTTTGTTTTCAGCGAGATAGGTGTGTTTCCGTTCGTCCTTGTGTGTCGAGTGAACTTTGGTGTTTTCGCCACTGTTTTTTCTCTTTTTCGCGTCTTCCGGAAGCTACTTTAGCATGGGAGAAGTTACTTGCAAGGACCAGGATCGCGTGGTGAAAGCGACTGCTTACGATGCAAAAGCTACACAGGCAGGAGTGCCTGTGCCACCACGGCGACCGCTTTCGGTGCAAAAGCTGCGCAGGCAGGAGTGCCTGTGCCACCCAAAAGACCGACCCTTAAAATCGAAGGGTCGGGCACCCGTAAAGGCTAGAGCAAGGCCACTGCGGCTAGCGGGTGGGGGGTGCGGTTTTGCATGGCGAGGGGTGCCATTTAGAGGCGTCCGGCTCGCGCTCGTATTGCTCGCTGGTTATGAAGCGGTCGGTTAGATATTGCGGGTCCTCGACTACGCCGGTGCGGATCAGGTAGCCGTCACCTTCCAGATTGAAGGTGTCGAAGTATTCCGTCATGACCGCGTTTCCGCTGTAGGGGACGCCGTTCTTCCGTAGATACCCGGGGCGCATATGCGTCGTTACAACCTTCAAGGCGCCGCCCTTGCCGGGCGCAGGGCCGCCGAACCTGAAGCCGAAGCCCCGGGACTGAAGCTGCTTTACCCAGGAGGCGTCGGAATCGCCCTGCCATTGGGCCTCGCCTGCGGGCGGTTTGGATGCGCCGAAATGGAGCAGGCGGGTTTGCATACCCGCGTCTGTTTCGATCTTTAAGGTGCTGTCGTCCGCCCAGGTGATGTGGAGGCGGGTGGGTATGCGCATGATGCCGGCGGCGCCGTAGGCGCGGCAGGCGTTGCCGCTCTTTTCGTCCGCGGCGAGATCCCAGGTCAAGGCTACTTTGCGGCCCTCGGGGTTGAGCGGAATGCTGGAATAGTCGCCCTTGGGCGGGGTCATCATGCGCCAGCGCCAGTCCTCGTCGACGATGGCTACCCAATAGCCGGTTATGTCGATCAAGGCGGCGGCCTTGGGAGTGAGAGGTGCGGTGGCGCGAGCGGCGGGGGGCGGGGGTGGCGCTCCCTCTTCCTGGGCGGCGCGCACTACGCGCAAACCCGAACACAGCGCTACGGCTGCGAGGAGAGGCACTATCGATTGTCTCGCGACACGGCGGAAACCAGTCATTATTGGGCTCCCTGCGCGGGTTGGCCCGCGCTCTTGCTCAGCTCGCGATAGGCGGCTTCGATGAAAGTGTTTGTGGCCCAGGGGCCGGTGTCGGAGCCGTAGATCACGTCGTAGTCAAAGGTGGGCTTGGCCGCCTTCACCTGTTCGAGGGTCATGCCCTTTTTGGCCATATCGAGAATGCGATCGCGGATGATGGTGACCATGTCGCGGTAATTCGCAACGTCGGTGATATCGCAGACCCGGCCGTGGCCGGGGATCACGTAGGTGCCGCCTTCTTCGTTATCCTGCGGGACGATAATTTCGAGCATGCGATTGAGGGCATCAATAGTGCCGTTGAGGCTGCCACCGTCCTGCGGGTTAAAGACCGGATAATGATCGGGGGTGAAGATATCGCCGGTGCTCAGCACGTCCGAGCGGCGGAAGAACACGAAGCTGTCGCCATCGGTGTGCGCGGAGTGCGGATGCTCGATCATCACCGGCTCGCTGGTGAAAACGGCCCAGGTGTCGGTGTCGTAGGTGTCGGTCGGCCACAGGTTCTCGGCTACCGCGGGGCGCTTTTCCGTGGACACGCTCATGGTGGTCAGCGTGTTGACGTGCGCGATGATGGACGCTCCGCCGAAGTCAGGATTGGCGGCGTTCTCGACCGGCACGAACCAGCCGGTTTTGGCGATGTTGTGGTTGCCGCCGGTGTGATCGGCATCGGCGCTGGTATCGATGATGAATTCGATGGGCCGCAGCGACAGTTTGCGGACCTGGGAAAGCACGGCTTCGCTCATGTCGGGCGTGCCGGAATCGACCAGCAACACCGAATCAGCGGCTACCTGCACCGTGATGTTCGGCCCCGCGCCCACCAGCATGTATACGCTGCCCTGCACGGGAAGGACGTGAACCTTCGAATCGTCCGCCGCCGAAGAGGGCGCGGCAATCTGAGGCGGGGGCGTGGTGCGCCGTCCGTTTTGGGCAACGGCTGCGCCCGCTGTTGCGAAATAGCCGGCGCCTGCTAACAGCGCTGCCAGGATGACTGAGCGGCGATCGCGAGCCGAGTGAGGAATTTTGGTTCTCACGGTTTGTCCTTTTCCTTGGCCTTTTCCTCGGCCCTTTCTTTGGCAGTTTCCTTGGGGTTGACCGTATCCGTTTCCTTCACCTCGTGGGAATCGCCGAACATATCGGTAAAGGTGCCGTGCGGCGATTTCACGGCGTTGCGCGGCAACGGAGGCACCGGCATCGTGGCGAGCTTCCACTCATACTCCGGGTACATCGTCTCGGCGCCGCCGCGCACGGCTTCCTCCGGGACGCCATGTTGTTCAGCAAACTCGTGCAGAAATTTGTTCGTGCCCGGCAGGTGATGCGCCACCCAGCCCTTGGCATGTTCGATTTCGACGCTGGGAATGCAGTGGGAGGGCGTGAGGGCGTAGCCGGGATCGAGAATCCAGTTGGAGCTGCGGATCAAACGCTCGGTGAGATACGCGGGATCTTTTGTGAGGCTGACCAGCGTGAAAAAGTCGCCGTGGCGGATGTAATATTCGACCATCGTGGCGCGGTCGCTGCGGGGCAGACCGTTGCGGCGCACCCAGCCTTCTTTCAAGTGGGTGGTGACCACGCGCAACATGTCACCTTCCCATTCGCCGGTCGAAAAGCCCTCCCAGGTGTGGACGGCATATTCGGGGGGATGAGGGCGGCCGTCCATGTAAATGGTGCGCTGGGGAAGCATCCACATCATCGTGGTGTGCCAGGCGACGATCTGCTCGGTGAGAGGGTCCAGATCGGGCCACACGCGCATGTTGGCAGGGCCGCGCGGGGCGTAATCCGCCGGGTGCGGCTCGCATTCGTGCTCGATTTCAATCCACTTTTCGGAGTCCCAGGTATCGGCGCGCATGCGGGCCTGATCGTTGATGGGGACACCGGTGTAATCGCCGATTTCAGGGCCGTGGCCTCGCTCGAAGGCGTCCTCGTGCAGCTTCTGGCCCCACTCGCCGGAGAGATCCACCTGGGCGCTTGCGGGAACAGCCAGCGACGCCGATGCGAACATCGCCGCGAAGATGATGGCGAGGAGAAACGATTTCAACCGCGTAAACATGCCGTTCTGATAACACTTCCCTATGGCGGCGTCAACCCAAAAGGAGAATTTCTAATTTCAATTTCAGATAGAGAGCGGTTCATGCGCGGAATCGAAGAGGCCACAGAAAAAAACGGGGAGCGACGGGGGACCGCCGGGAAATTCGCCCCGGCAGTGCCTGGGCCATATGCCCGGCACTGCCGGAGGGACAATTCTTCGCCGAATACTGTACTGGCCGAATACTTTACTGAACGACTCTACTGAACGACGCCTTCCCACTTGAAGTTGTCGGACGGGCGCACGATGGACTTGATACGCAGCCGGTGCTCGTCGGGGTCGCGCCCCGGATTGCCGGTGATGATCACGTGATCGCCGGGCTTGAGCGTGTCGCGCGTGACGTGCGACTGGCTCAACTGCGCGCCGCCGCCCCATTCGATCGACCAGGTCTGCATGACGCCCTTGTCGTCGGGCGCGTCAATCTTGATGAAGGAGTGCGGATTGCGCCACAGAAACTCCTTGACCGTTCCTTCGATCTTGCCGGTCTGGTCAACAAAGTAGGTCGCCGCGAACGAGTGGTGGGCATAGGCGTTGCCGCCCCACGCCAGCGCCGTTCCGAGCGCCAAGAGAAAAGCCAGCTTTCTGGAATTCATCGTTACTCTCCTGTAAGAGGTCACCCTGAAAAGGATTTTGTCCCGCCCCGCGACGTGCGACTTTTACATAAAAGTACCCTACTTTGCAAGAAGGCCGGTGAGTGCCGTTCCTTTCCCGCAAGGCTCGGGGATTCGGTTCGTTACTGCTTGGACGCAGGTGGGATTCGGTCGGTTACGTCGGGAACAAGAGGGGATTGGCTTGATCGACGATCTTCGTTCCACCAGTGAAGACCACGCACGTGTCAACCTTAAGAATGTTATCGGGCGTTGCGGGGATCGCCGCCGGGGTCATTCCATTTGTTGCGCAGCGCGTTACCCGCGAAGATCTCCTGAATGCCGAGCCTGACGGGGTTTGCCGGAGTGGGCAAGGCTTCGTGTTGCGTCAACAGAGCCACCGCGGGTTCTTCCTGATCGGCCAGCCAGAGCGTTAGAAGCGTTGTGGTATTGAGCCCGGGATTCGCTTGCAATGCATGGGCAGCGGCGCCCGCGGATCGCAGCTACTCAAGCTGCTTCAATCGGTCGAGCAGTTTTTGATATTCCGCCTGGCGCTCGACGAGCGTGGTTTCGAGATCCTGGACGATTTTGACGGGAGCCTTGCTGCGGAAGCTTTCATCGGCGAGGCGCTTCTTCTTCGATTCGACGTCTTTTTCTAGACGCTCGACTTCTTTTCGAATCCGCGCGGTCTCCGCAGTGCGATCAACCTTGGCCTCGTAGATGACGCGAATATCCAGATCCGCGCTCACGGCCACTGCCGCGCCGCCGAAACCGGCCATCGGGCGGGATGCCTCCCGCAATTCCGAGAGGGAAGCGAGGCGCATGATCGTGTCCCGGTTGTCTTCCACGAGGCTGCGTTCGTGCTCGTCAAGAATCAGCACTTCGGCGGGCACTTTTTCCTTTTGGGCGATCTTCAATTCCGCGCGCTGATTCCGCGCCGAGACGATCCCACCTTGCAGGTAGGCCATGCTTTTTTCGACGGCGCTGTCCGTCCATTCAGCTCGCGGCTCGGGGAAGGGCGCGAGCGCGATCGATCGAGCGCCGGAAGCCTGGGGCAGCCGGTGCCACAGTTCTTCGGTGAGGAAGGGCATCACCGGGTGCAATAGGCGCAGGGCGGCTTCGAGGGCCGCGAATATGTTTCGCCACGCCGGCAACGCGACCGCGCGGTCCGCCGACGTAATCTGCGGCTTCACCCACTCGATGTACCAATCGCAGAAATCGCCCCAGAAG
>Ga0302324_100002875_pt1 | contig 39118 bp, 35 predicted proteins | sample Palsa_T0_1_FD_201949 | JGI IMG/M metagenome (GOLD analysis project Ga0302324, IMG submission 201949) | Peat permafrost microbial communities from Stordalen Mire near Abisko, Sweden - Palsa_T0_1 | ecosystem: Environmental > Terrestrial > Soil > Palsa > Peat permafrost | place: Sweden: Abisko...
GTCGCGGAGACCCTGCACGCGGCCGCGTTGGAGCCCGAGGTCCATCAGACGGTGAGGAACGGCTGCCTGGACCGCGAGCTGCGGCACGTCGGCCTGGGCGATGTGGTCGGCCCCGCGCAACCGGGGGACCAGCCGGTCGCCGACCGCCGAGCGAGTCGCGACTCAGCCGGCCCGCCGGCGGCCGGTACGAAGCCAAGGGACCGCCAGCGACAGGTCGAGCACGAACAGGCCCGACGGGAACGAGAGAGGCTTGAGGGACTGCGAATCGCTGAACCCGCGGCTCGTCGCAGATCCGACCGGGCCGCCGGCGATCTCCGTCTGGCCGAGGAGGCCAGAGACCGCGCGGCGGCGGCGCTGGACGACGCCGACCGGGCGCTCACCGTGGCGCGGGACGACGCTCGGGCGGCGGCCGAGCACCACCGGTCACTCCAGCGAGATCTGGAGCAAAGCGCGACTGGAGTCCCGCCATCCGATCCGCCCGGCAACACCGATGACGAATCTCAATGATGATGTCTTTGCCGACGGGGATGGTGATGTCGGACACCGAGGAGAATCGGATCAGGCTTCAGGCCGATCCGACGCTCGGCTGATCTTCCTCAGGGCAAGCGGGGGGCAGCGGAGGGGCTCCTGCCCAAAGCGGCCGACGGGTCGCCACAACTGTACGGTGACCCAGTGATCATCCAGTTCGAGGACGGTTCCGATCTCGTGCTGGAGGTAGCGGGGCCGGATCTCTCCCCTCAACATCACGGTATCGCCGAGGGACAACTCCGAGACGGCGTTGGCGGAGCGAACCGTATGCAGGAGGGCTCGACGAGCCTGGACCGCGTCAGCGATCGCGACAAGATGCGCGTCAAGCGCCCCGGACGCGACCTTGTCAAGCAATTGCTGCGAGGCAGACTTGAGCGCCCCATCGTCGTGCTCGGGCCACAGCTTCGTGGGTTGACCGGGCGCCGCTTCGCCTTGCACGCGTTCAATGATGCACCCCAGCCCGGACGGACCGGTCGCCTACAACCGCCCCACGACCAGCGTCGCGGCGAGCACGACCATCGCGATCGACAATGCCGACAGCGCCCCCTCCAATGGAGCGAGGACTCGCTCGCTGTCCAACTCCAGCACTCGGCCGTCACGCAGGGTCTGACGGCCGGTCACGGACAGCGTCCGCCGGCGCAGCTCACGCGCCGGAGTCGACAGCCGCCGCTGAGCGACGCTCAGCAGGGTGCACGTGAGCGCCACCAGCACAGCTTCGGCGCGCACGTCCAACGCCTCCACGAACCAACCGGTGAACGCCGGAAAGCCGCCCCAGGCCACGGCGAACCAGACGTCGGTATGGAAGTAGCCGCCGAACAGCTCCAGGTTGTAGGCCAGCGCCAAGAACGCGCCGATCGCGACCAGCGGGATCAGCCACGGCGACAGGATCACAACCCCCACGATCCCGATCGCGACCGCGCCGCCCAGCCCGGTGAGCGCCAGCCAGACCAGCGCAGTCCGTGACAGTCGCGTGCGCAGCGGCCGACCCGCCAGCTCATCCAGAGCGTGGCAGCCGACCCCGAGGGCGAGAAAGAACGCCCCGATCGCCGCGCCCAATCGCCACAGCACGAACGTCGGTGCCAGTGCGGCGCCGATCGCCACATAGCTGAGGTGCCACGCGGTGTAGGGCGGGTGCAGGATCGTCAGCAGGTCGCGCCAGCCGCCGGGCGACAGCGCGTAGAACGCCGGACGGTCCGGGCTGCGGTTATCGACGCGCGACGCCGTCCCGGGCCCCCGTGACGACGATGCCGGCGCCGAAGCTCATCTCATGCTGACTGGCATCGCCGATCCCGGCGTCGCGCCACAGCGCCGGCAGATCGGGCTCGGCCGCGTGAAACTGCTCGATGTTGGGGCCCAGGAACCGACCGACGTCATACCAGTCCTTCGAAACCGCGCGACCGATCAGCGGCAGCCCGGCCCGGGTATGGAACCGCCACAGGGCGCGCAGCCTGGAGTCGCTGGGCACTCCGAATTCGACCATTCCGATCCTTCCGCCCGGTCTGACCACCCGGGCCAGTTCGCCCATCGTCGCCGCCCGGTCGTCGACGTAGCGCAGCAAGTAGGTGAACGACAGCGCGTCGAACGCACCGTCGGCGAACGGCAGCGCCTCCGCCTCTCCGAGCACGAACGACAGCCGGCCGGCCAGCTGCGAGGTGCGCTCCAGCCGGGCCTGGGCGCCGCCCAGCATCGCCTCGCTCTGGTCCAGCCCGACCACCTCGGCCCCGCGCGCGGCAAGCGCGAAGGCGACCATCCCGGTGCCGGTGGCGACATCGAGGATCCGCATCCCCGGCGCTGGGTCGATGGCGTCGACCAGCGCCCGGCGCCAGCGTGGGTCCTGCCCGAAGCTCATCGCCGCGCCGATCCGGTCATAACGGTCCGGAAGCCCGCGGAACAGCTGCACGGCGTGGCGCTTACGAGGCGACGGCATCGGCAGCGCAGAGCCTACGGCCAACGCGCCCGGAGATGGGTCAGTGCCGGCTCCAGCAGCGTCCGCGGGTGGAGTACGATGGCGTCAGCTTCGCCTCGACCCTCGGCGAGCATGTTGTTTCCGGCTTCAACGACTCGGCCGGCGTGTGCGACACCCGTCGCTGTTCACGCTGACCAACGTCTCAGGAGCCAGGGTCATGAACTGTCTTTCGGAAGCGGCCGGTCTGCTCGACCGATGCAGCGATTTGCCGTGAACGCGCTCGATCTCGCCCGCACGCAGTTCGGGGTCACCACGCTGTTTCACTTCATCTTCGTGCCGATGTCGATCGGGCTGACGGCGTGGGTGGCGCTGTGCCAGACGCTCTATTACCGCACGCGTAAAGACGTCTATCTGCGGATGACTCGGTACTGGGGCCGGTTCATGCTGATATCGGTGGCGATCGGCATCGTCACCGGGATCGTGCAGGAGTTTCAGTTCGGCATGAACTGGTCGCTGTACTCGCGTTACGTCGGCGACATCTTTGGCGCGCCGCTGGCGATGGAGGGGTTGATTGCCTTTTTCCTGGAGTCGACATTCCTCGGCTTATGGATCTTCGGCTGGGATCGCCTGTCCCCGAGGGTGCACCTCGCGTGTGCGTGGCTGGTGGCGTTTGGCACGGCGTCGTCGGCGTACTTCATCCTGGCGGCAAACTCGTGGATGCAGCACCCCGTCGGCTACACGATCAACCACGCGACCGGGCACGCCCAGTTGACGAACATCTTCAGCGTCCTGTTGAACTCAACCGTGCTGCTGGCGTTCCCCCATACGATCTTCGGCGCATGGACAACCGGCGGGATGCTGGTGCTGGGGATCTGCGGCTGGAACCTGTTGCGCGGTCGTCATGTCGACCTGTTCTCCCGCTCGGCGCGGCTGGTGCTGCCGATCACCTGCGCCGTGGCGATTCTCACGGCCGGCTTCGGGGACGGCCAGGCGCGGCTGATGGACACGCAGCAGCCGATGAAGATGGCCGCCGCCGAGGCGCTCTACAACACGACCAAGGGAGCGAGCTTCTCGATCTTCGCCGTCGCACCGTTCAGCCATTATCCGAAGCGTCTCAACACCGACATCCGGATCCCGCGTCTGCTGTCGCTGATCGCCACGTTCAGTACGAACGGCACGGTCAAAGGGATCCACCAGGTCAACGCGGCCGAGCAGAAGAAGTACGGGCCCGGTAGCTACGTTCCGATCGTCGGGGTCACCTACTGGTCGTTCCGGCTGATGATCGGAGCGGGGATGTTGATGATCTTGATCACGCTGGTCGGGGTGGGGTTGATGCGGAGGCGGCGGCTCGAACGGTCGCGCCGTTTCCAGCAGATCGCGATCGCCGGCATCTTCCTGCCGATCATCGCGAACTGGATGGGGTGGATCTTCACCGAGGTGGGACGCCAGCCATGGATCGTCTACGGGCTGCTGAGGACCAACAACGGCCGCTCGCCGCTCGTCTCGACGAGCTCGATCATCCTCTCGTTGACCGGCTATGTCGTCGTCTACAGCGTGCTGATCGCCGTCGGCGTGAAGCTGTTCCTGAAGGAGATCCGCAAGGGTCCAGAGGATCCCGATGACCAGCCGCCCCCGGGCGACGGCGCCGTAGAGCCCCGCTCGGACCTCGCCCTCGCCTACTGATTCAGGGAGCCACGATGAGCCACGACCCAGACTTCCTGCAGACACTCTGGTTTCTCCTGATCGGGGTTTTGTGGATCGGATATTTCGTCCTCGAGGGCTTCGACTTCGGCGTGGGCATCCTGCTGCGCGCGGTCGGGCGCAGCGAGGCGGAGAAGCGCGCGGTGATCCACACGATCGGTCCCGTCTGGGACGGCAACGAGGTGTGGCTGATCGTTGCCGGCGGGGCGACCTTCGCCGCATTCCCGGGCTGGTATGCCAGTCTCTTCTCCGGCTTCTACCTGGCGCTGTTCCTGATCCTGATCGCCCTGATCATCCGGGGCGTCTCGTTCGAGTTCTGGGGTAAGGACGACTCACCGCGCTGGCGGGCGACGTGGGAGTGGGCGGCGAGCATCGGCAGCTTCCTGGCGGCGCTGCTGTGGGGTGTCGGCTGGGCCGACATCGTGCACGGCGTGCCGATGAACGCCCAACACAACGTCACCGCAACGATCTTCGGCCTGCTGCATCCGTACGCGCTGCTCGGAGGGCTCGTCACCCTGTCGCTGTTCACGGCCCACGGTGCGATCTTCCTGACCCTGCGCACGCGCGACGAGCTCGTCGACCGCGCACGCGGTATCGCCCGCCGGGTCGCGCCCGTATCGGTTGTGCTGATGACGATCTTCCTGATCTGGACCGCCGCCAACCAGACGGGCGGCGCGAAGGCCTCAGCGACCACCGTCGCGGCACTCGCGGTGGTCTGCGCAGCCGCCGCGACCGTCTCGATCACCCGTGACTGGGACGGGCGTGCATTCGGCTTCAGCGCCGGTGCGATCGCACTGCTGTTCGTGAGCCTGTTCTGCGGACTGTTTCCTGACGCGCTCCCGTCGACAACGAGCCACGCGTTCAACCTGACGCTCGTGGCTGCGTCCTCGTCGCATTACACGCTGACCGTGATGACCGTGGTGGCGGTCGTGTTCCTGCCGATCGTGCTCGCCTACACCGCCTGGACCTACTGGGTGTTCCGCTTTCGGATCGGAGCGTCGGACTTCGAAGGCAGCGGGCCGCCGACCCCGATCGCGGTGCTCGCGGACAAGTTCGGCGCGGGATCGGGCGGCGAGGGTCCGCCCGAGGAACCCGGGCCGTCGGGCGCTTTCTGATCGGTGCGTGCGCGGGTGCGCCAACCCCGGCGTGATGGCGCCCCGGCGCCGCGCCGGGACGCGACGCGGACGGGCCGCCGGCTGCTGGGCGAGACCCGCGCGGGCCGCCGGCAGCTGTGGCTGGCCGGCGCGCTCGGGGTCGCCAGCGCCCTGACGATCGTCGCCCAGGCAGCGCTGCTGGCGCGCCTGATCACGGGCGCCGCGGTCGATCGCCAGACGCTCGCCCAGCTGTCGTTTCCGCTGGCGGCACTCGCCGGCGTGATCGCAATCCGCGCGCTGCTCGCCGGGGGGTTCGAGGTCTCGGGTCGACTCGGGGCGACCGCAGTGATGTCGGAACTGCGCGGCCGTCTGGCCGAGCACCTGCTGATCCGCTCGCCCGTGAGCCGCGAGGGGGAGCGGACCGGCGAGCTGGCCGCCGCAGTCGTGCAGGGCGTCGACTCGCTCGAAGCGTACTTCGCCGGGTATCTCCCGCAGCTCGTGCTCGCCACCGCGGTCCCGCTCGCGGTGCTCGTCTGGGTCGTGCCGCTGGACCCGATTGCCGCGGGCACGCTTGCGGTCAGCGTCCCGTTGCTGGTCGTGTTCATGATCCTGATCGGCCAGGGAGCCCAGTCCCAGGCTCGCTCACGCTGGCGGTCGCTGGCGTTGCTCAGTGGACACTTCCTCGATGTGATCCGCGGTCTGGAGACGCTGCGGGCCTACCGGCGCGAGGCCGCGCAGGCCGAAACGATCGAGCTGATCGGCGAGCGCTACCGCTCGGAGACGATGGGCACGCTGCGGATCGCGTTCCTGTCGGCGCTGGTGCTCGAGCTGTGCGCGATGATCGGCACGGCGTTCGTCGCGGCGACGATCGGGATCCAGCTCGACGGGGGCGACCTGACGCTCCGGGCCGGGCTGACCGTGCTGCTGCTCTGCCCCGAGCTGTACGGGCCGCTCCGCGCGGTTGGCCAGCAGTTCCACGCCAGCGCCGACGGGCTCGTCGCCGCCGAGCGGATCCTCGCGGTGCTCGACGAGCCCGTCCAGCTCGAGGGCGCAGTCTCGCTTGCCGGGCGGCCGACGCCGCGGCCGCGTTCCTCGCGGCTCCCGGACCCGGGGACCAGGGCACTGCGTTTCGAAACGGTGTCGTTTGCCTACCCCGACCGCCCACTGCGTGTGCTCGACAACTTCGAGCTCGTGCTCGATCCGGGACGCTCGACGGCGCTCGTCGGGCGCAGCGGCGTCGGCAAGAGCACCGTGGCGGCGCTCGCGTTGCGGCTGATGGATCCCACGGCCGGCCGCATCACCTGCGGAGCGGTCGACGTGCGTGGACTGCACCCGGACGAATGGCGGCGCCATCTCGCCTGGGTGCCGCAGCGGGCGCGCCTGTTCGCCGGCACGATCGCCGACAACATTGCGCTCGGCGCGCCGAACATGTCGCGCGTGGCGATCCGCGCCGCGGCCAGCGAGGCGGGGCTCGATGAGTTGCTCGCGCGATTGCCCGACGGGCTCCAGACGCGGGTCGGCGAAGGTGGCCGTGGGCTGTCCGCCGGGCAGGCGCAGCGGATCGCGCTGGGGCGAGCGTTCCTGCGCGACGCACGGCTGGTGGTGCTCGACGAGCCGACCGCCCACCTCGACCCCGAGACCGCCACGGCGATCGGCGAGGCGATCGTGCGGCTCGCGGCCGGGCGCACGACGCTGTTGATCGCGCACGACAGAACGCTCGTCACCCACGCCGACCGGATCGTCGAGCTCAGCCTAGGACACGAGGTCTCTCCGGATCTGCCCCCGACCGCGGGCGTGGCGGTGGCGGCGTGAGCAGCGCCGACGTCGCCCCGGCGGCCGGCGCCAGGCCCGGCGTTTGGCGCTGCCTCCTGGGCGCGGCGCGCACCGGACGCACCGAGCGTCGCCGGCTCCTGCTCTCGGTCCTGCTCGGTTGGGGGGCGGTGCTCGCCGGGGGTGGACTGCTGATCACCTCCGGCTACCTGATCTCCCGCGCCGCGCAGCGTCCTGAGATCCTCGAGCTGTCCGTCGTGATCGTCCTGGTTCGCGGGTTTGCGATCGCGCGGGCGGTATCGCGCTACGGCGAGCGGCTCGCTTCCCACGACGCCGCTCTGCGGTTGCTCGGACGGATCCGCTCGAGCTTCTACCGGCGGCTCGCGCCGTTGGTCCCTGGCGACCTCGGCGGGCCCGGCTCCGGCGATCTGCTGTCACGGTTCGTCGGCGATGTCGACGTGCTCCAAGACCTGTATCTGCGGGCGCTCGCACCGCCGGTCGTGGCCGCGCTGACGATTGTCGCCGCCGGGATCGCCGCCTGGCTGCTCCTGCCGGCAGCTGCGCTCGCGCTGGTCGCCTGCCTGCTCGTCGCCGCCGTGGCGGTGCCGGTGCTCGCCGCGTCACTGGCGGCATCCGCAGGCCGGCGCCAGGCGTCCGCCCGCGCAGCGCTCACCAACGAGGTCGTCGAAACGATCGACGGCGCGGCCGAGCTCGCGGTCAACGGACGCGGCGACGAGCGGATCGCGCGCCTCCGCGCCACCGACTCCCACCTCGCGCAGCTGGCCCGCCGCGATGCGTTCGCCGCCGGCACGGCGACGATGATCGGGTCGCTGTGTGCCGGGCTCGCGGTGATCGCAGTCCTGCTGGCCGGAATCCACGCCGTCGACAGCGGGACGCTCGCCGGTGTGCTGCTGGCGGCGCTCACGTTCCTTTCGCTGGCGGCGTTCGAGGGTGTCTCACCGCTCCCGGCGGCCGCCCGGCGACTCCGAGCCTGCGCCGAGGCCGCCTACCGACTCGAAGAGGTCTGCGACCGACGGCCGTCCGTCATCGATCCCGCCGCGCATCTGGCCCTCCCCGCGACCGGGGACCTGTTGCTCGACGACGTTCACGCGCGCTACGGACCCGGCGAATCATGGGTGCTCGACGGCGTCGACCTGCGCCTCACGCCCGGTCAGCGGATCGCGCTGCTGGGCCCCAGCGGCGCCGGCAAGACGACGCTCGCCCACGTGCTCGTGCGGTTCCGCGACCCAGACTCAGGGCGGGTCAGCATCGGCGGCGTCGACGTGCGGCAGGTCGCCCAGGACGATCTTCGGCGCGCGGTGGTGCTCGCTGCCCAGGAGGCGCACCTCTTCAACACGAGCGTGCGCGAGAACATCCAGCTCGCGCGGCGCGAGTCCGGCGATGCGGACATCTGGCGCGTGCTCGAAGCGGCGGGCATCGCCGATTGGGCACGCGCCCTGCCGAACGGCATCGACACCGTCGTCGGCGAGAACGGCGGCCTCGTCTCCGGCGGTCAGCGCCAGCGAATCGCGCTCGCCCGAGCATTGCTCGCCGACGCGCGGTTTCTGGTGCTGGACGAGCCGACCGCCCACCTCGACGAAGACACCGCCCGGCAGGTGATGCACGACATCGTCACACGGACCGGCGACCGCGGCGTGCTGGTGATCACGCACAGCCAGATCGGGCTCGAGGAGTTCGACGAGGTGCTCCGGCTACGGCACGGACGCATCGAGCCCGCGTCGACGGTCGGTCTTCTGCCCTAAGCTCGTCGCGGTGCGCCAACTCGCCTTTCTCGAGGCTGGACGGGTCGCATGGCAAGAGGCTCCGGAGCCGCAGGCCCCGGACCCCGGTGGCGCGTTGGTGCGTCCGCTCGCGGTCGCGCGGTGTGATCTCGACCAACCGATGGCGGCGATGGGCTTCTTCCCGGGGCCTTTCCCGGTCGGGCATGAGACGGTGGCCGAGGTGGTCGCGATCGGAGACGAGGTCACCGCGCGCCGCGTCGGCGAGCGGGTGCTCGTCCCGTTTCAGGTCTCCTGCGGGACCTGCGTGGCGTGCCGTGAGGGACGCTTCGGCGCGTGTCACACCTACCGCGCCCGAGCGGGGGCTGCGTTTGGATTCGGTCAGGCGGGTGGCGGTCACGGCGGGGCAGTGGCGGACATCCTTGCGGTTCCGGCCGCTGACCACATGCTCCTGCCGGCGCCGCACGGCAGCGCCAGCGCCCTCTGCGCGCTGCCGGACAACGCCTGCGACGCCTATCGCGCCGTCGGCCCCCAGCTGACCGACCATCCGGGGGCCGAGGTGCTGATCGTGGGGGGCGCAGCCGCCTCGATCGCCCTATACGCGGTCGCCTTCGCACGCGCCCTGGGCTCGGCGCGTGTGCGCTACGTCGACAGCGACGAGGAACGCTGCACAGCGGCCGCCGCGCTCGGCGCCGAGGTCGAGCACCGACACGGTCACTGGCCGCGGCGCTATGACCGCGCGCCGATCACGGTCGAAGCGAGCGGCGAACTCGAGGGACTGACCGCGGCGCTGCGCTCCACTGACGACTACGGGTTCTGCACCGCGGTGGCGATCCATTTCGCGCCGACGGTGCCGCTGCCGCTGCTTGAGATGTACACGCACGGCATCACGTTTCACTGCTCAAGAGCCGATTCGCGCCGTCTGCTGCCGGTCGTGGTCGAGTTGTTCGCCGAAGGTCGTTTCGATCCGCTCGCCGTCCCGACCACGATCGTGCCGTGGGATCGAGCCGACGAGGCGTGGCTTGCGCCCGCTACGAAGCTCGTGCTCGAGCGCGAGTAGCACCCGACCCTTATGGAGGGTGATTTCTGGTTGATCCACGCGCGTCAGGACGGTCGTGTCCAGACGACGAGCCGATGCCCGAGATCCGCTGTGCAAGCGCCGAGCAGCGTCTGATTGCGCTCTTTCCATGTGCCGTCCGCGAGGTCGGCACGTAGACGCTGCATCCTGCGGTCGACGTCGTGGGTCGGCATGCGACCAAACAGGGCCATCGATGACCTGACCTTGGGGTCAAGCAGCGCATGGGGCCGCTTCCAGAACGCCTGGACAAATCCGTCATGACAGTCCTCAGGGATCATGACTGGGCGGGCCGTGGCGCCGCCGAGCATCGCGAGCAGGTCACTGAGCGGCGCGAACAGTTCTCGACCTTCGGGGAAGTAGTCACGGATGAGCCAGTAGCTGTCGGCGTTCGCCGAGTCGACCGTGAGCAGCACGACGGAGCGACGAGCGACGCGCATCATCTCGGCGATCCCGGCCACGCGATCGGACCAGTGAAAATCGCTGTAGACCGCCATCGCCACGTCGATACTGGCGTCGTCGAAGGGAAGCGCCTCGGCACGCCCGGCGATACAAGGCGCGGCGCTCGAGGCGCGTCGCCTACGCATCGCCGCCGCCGGTTCGACGGCGACGACGTGGCAGTCTGCCGGTTCGTAGGAGCCGGTGCCGGCGCCAACATTGACGACGCTGCGGGCGTCAGCGATCGCCGCGGCCAACAGGGCGGCGATCCGCGGGTCGGCGCGGCGAGCCTGCTGGTAGGTCTGCCCGAGGCGTTCGTACAGCGCAGCGGTCATGGCGAGCCTGCCAGTTCGGCGGCTGAGCGGCGGGCTGCTGCTAGCGGCTCGGACGGATCCGCGCCAGGCTGGGACGGTGCCAGCGCTTGCTGCGCTCGGGATGCATCGCCCGCTGCAGATCGCGGACGTGGGCGCTCATGACGATGCTTGAAAGTGCGGGATGCATGTGAAACCTCCGGTTTGCGTTCTGCACCATCACGATAGCGCTGAATTTCGATCAAATAATGACTGTTCAGCGCATTAGCAATCGACGGAGATGATCATAACTGCGCGCGGTCCGGTAGGACCGGCTCGATCATCGGCGCGGCAGCATCACGGGGCTGGCCGCTGGGCCGGCCTTGATCACGCGGCGCTCATGCGTGCCGAGACCGATCGTCCGCCCGGCGGCGCAGACGACCTCGACGTCGAAGCGAAGCTTGCGTCCGTCGACGATCTCGACCAGGCGGGCGCGTGCGCTGCATCGCGAGCCCTCGGCCGCGCTGGCGACGTGCCGAACGCAGACCTCAAAGCCGACGGTTGCCTGCCCGCCGGCCAGCAGCGGATGCACCAGTCCCGCCGCGCTGCGCTCCATCAAGCCAATCATGCCCGGCGTCGACAACACCGAAAAGCCCAACGTCCCCGCCACATCGGTCAGCAACCGTCCCTCGACGACGAACTCCTCGACACGTTCAAGACCCACCACGAGCGTCATCGGCGCGATTCTCTCACCGCCACCTAACCGCAGCGGCGCAGATCACAGCACCACACCCATGACCTGCAACTCATCGCGCTGAGATCGGGCGGAGAAGACGGTTATCGAGAGCTTCCGGTGATCAATTTCCGTCATCCGGGGTGGTCAACACACGTTCGCTGGCCCAGTGCGCGAAGCTCGACCAGGGTACTTCGGGGTAGCGGGCGCGGAGCGCGGGAACGTCGATTTCATAACCGGTTTCAGCGAGGAATCGGTACATCGCGGCGAGATCCGGGTTGCGCTTCGCCAGCGTCTGCGTCGAGGTTTCCACGGCGCGGACGCCGAGTGCGGTGGCCATCTGGGCTGGGGTTGGGGCGTCCCCGGCGACCTCGACGCGCCGTGACAGATGCTCCTCGCGACGACCGAGGATCGCCGCGACGAGGGCGCCGAGGTCGCGCAGGGCCACCTGGTGCAGCGGAGTGTGCACGGGCAGCGGCAGCTCCAGCACGCCCGCGCGGAGCGACTCCCGCGACCCGAGTACGTTCTCATAGAAGTAGCTGGGCGCGACCACCGTCCACGGCACCGACATGTCACGCAAACGTGCTTCGACCCGCGCCTTGCTCTGAAAATGTGGCACCGCGGCGCGGTCGGCCGCCGCCACCGAAGCCAGGAGCAGCCACGGCAAGCCCGCCTGAGCGGCGGCCCGGATGATGGTGTCGCCCTGCCGGACCTCCGCGTCTGGCCCGTTCTCAAACGGCGTCGTGATCGCATAGGCGACCGGTACTGCCGACAGTGCCTGTGCGAGCGACCACTCGTCGTTGAGGTCGCCGACCGCCAACTCCGCTCCGAGCTCCACCAGTGCTTTGGCTCGGTCCGAGCCCGGAGTGCGGACGAGCGCCCGCACCGGAATCGCCCGGGCCAGCAGGGCCCGGGCGACGGCCCCGCCCTGGGTGCCGGTCGCGCCGAACACCAGGATCGGAGCAGGGGTCACGGAGGCGAGCCGTCGCTGACCCATCGTTCAAACAACGTCACCTGATCGCCGGGCCACGGCCCATCGCACGGCATGCTGCCGTCCCTGAGCCGGGCGGCGATCGCCTGGCCGTGCGCGACCACGTCGTCATATGACCACAGATCGAACGCTCGCTGCATCGCCGCGCGATCGTGCTCGCGAAAGAGCGGCTTGATGTCCGAAGCGAAACTGGGTGACGCATCGGGCTCGGGGTGGTTCGGTGTCGCTGGCGTCAAAGCCGGTCCCTTCTGGCTGGCGTCGGGCGCCGCCGTCGAAATCATCGTGATCTGCCGAGAGCTGATTCTCCATCCCTGGGGCGTGTGGCGAAAGCGTTGGAGCACACGAGCAGCGTCGGCGGCGAAGCCCGGAGGGTGGGGCGTGAGCAACAGCAGGATGCTGGCGACCGTCGGAGTGGCGGCCGTGTCGTCAACCACGGCGTTGCAGGTCAGGTGCAACGTCCCGGGAGGCTCGGCCTCCCAGACGCGCGCGACCGCGGTAGCGAGCTTCTCGCGTCCCGCGACTCGCCCCTCGTCGCCGTCCATGACGGCGTCCTGGGTGAACAGGGCGGCGTAGCCCGCGGCGTTTCTCTGCGTCGCGAGCGTGTCCGCTCTGGCGGCGAGCTGGAGGAGCGCCAACGTAACGTCTGGCTCCATGACGGTCACGGCCGCGGTCGCATCGAGCGCTCGACTCGAGTCAGCACGCGCTCGCCGAGCACGTCCTTCGGGATCATCGCGTGGATCGTCTTAGGCGGGGCCGAGGTGTACACCGACCCCGTCTGGTCGGCGAACTGCGTGACTCGAAACGAGACCGCCATGCTGCACAGCGCGTAGGCGTCACGTCGATCGAGCTGCGCGTATACGTTCAGCCAAGCAATCGCGGCGCGTACGCAGGCCGTGAGGGCGTTGTCCAGAGATTCGGCGAACGCCAACACGATCCAGTGCGTCGGCGTCTCGACGGTCGGGCCGGCCAGGTTGACGTTTTTGTGGACCTGGTACTGAACTCGCAGCTCCTGCATGGCGGTCTCGATCGACGTCTGGTCCACGACCCCGTCGCCCTGGGCCGCGTTCGCGTCGCCCGTCCAGACACGAGCGCCGGACTTGAACACGGGAAGAAACAAGGAGGTGCCGGCGACCAGCTCGCCCAGGTCAAGATTGCCTCCGTGGGGTCCGGCGAGGATCGCGCTGACTGGCTCCTCACTCTTCGGCTCGACCGCGAACACGCCCATCGATGGAGCCAGAGGGATCCTGATCCCGTCGACGAACTCGGCGTGGCGGCGCTCTTGATCAAAGCGGAAGTAGTGCACGTAGGGCGCGTCGAAGTCAGCCGGCAGCGCTCCCACGCCCAACGGGAACGAGTTCCAACCCCAGTCGATCGTGCGCAGCGCCAGCATCCGGCACTCCAACGTGTCGCCCGGCTCAGCGCCGCGCACCTCGACCGGCCCCACGTTGGAATACGGGCCAGACGGAAACTGCCGGCGAAGCGGCTCGCGATCGGCGAACGACATCCCGAACGTAGCCTGGTCACCCCACTGTGTCCACGTATCCGGGTACGACACGACGTCACCCGAATCCACAGTCAACGCGGCCGGGCGTCGCGGATCGAGCACCCCAGAGCTGACCGAATCAGCCGTCGAATGCAGAACGTGGACGGCCGCGGTCACACGGTCACCGTAATGAGAGGTCAGCTATCGCGCCAATGCATTCTGATCATGGCAACGATCTGATTCCGCGATCATCGCCGACCGGCCATCGCATCGCCAAGGACCGCCAAGAACGCGCGCAGCGCCGGGCTGGGTCGGCCGGACCGCCGAACCGCACTGACTGACATCGCGACCTCGTCGATCAGACGGAGCGTCGTGTACGGCGCCGCGCCGGCTGGGGTCTCCTGCGCGAACGTGAGCGGGACGAGCGCGGTGGCGAGACCGTGGGAGGCGAACCGCACCATGTCCGAGATCCTCCCGAGCTCCAGGATCACCGGCCGAACCACACCGATCGCTTCAAATGCATCGTCGACCGTGCTGCGCAGGCCCGTTCCGGCCCGAAACTCAACGAAGCTTCCGCTCCGCGCCAACTCCGCGAGGCGGACGCGTTCGCGTTTCGCCAGCCGATGCTCGTGGCCGACCACGGCGACCAACGGCTCCTGCGCGACGAGCAGCTGCCACTCCAGGCCGTCGCGGCCGGCTGAGCTGGCAGACGTGCCGGCATTCGCGGCCACGAGCGCCAGGTCAAGCGAGCCGATCCGGACCGCCTCCACCAGCTCAGAGGCGGGACCGCTGATCGACGCCAGCTTGATCCCCGAGTGTTGGCGATGAAACACCCCGAACAGGGCGATCACGTCGAGCACCCGCTCTGCGGTCTGGGTCGCGCCAACGGCCAACTCTCCACGTTCGAGTCCGGCCAGCGCATCCAGCTCACCCCGGGCCTCGCCGACGGTCGCAAGGATCCGACGCGCATAGGCGACGAGCAGCTCGCCAGCAGGCGTGATCCGGACGCTGCGGCTCGTGCGCTCAAACAGACGCGTATCGAGCTCGGCCTCCAGCCGCTGGATCTGATGGCTGAGCGCCGACTGCACCACGTGACAGCGCTCAGCAGCACGGGTGAAGCTCAACGAATCCGCTACCGCAACCACGTACTGGAGCTGCCGCAATTCCATCGAGATACACGATAGACGCACGGCCGACGATGAGCAGTCGAGATCACCGCGTCGACCTCAGAGCGAGGCAGCAGGCTCCGGCGACGTGGGTGAGGCAGGCCCGAGGGCGGTGCAGTAGTCACTACGGCGATTCGCACGATTGCCTTGGTCGATCTCGAAGTCTTGCCTAGGTTGGCGCCTGGCCATCTGGCCCTTTGAGATCCGAACGTGGAGGCATCATGCGAGCTGGGACATCGACGGGCCGGCCGGTGACGGTGACCGGGTCGCGCCTGGTGACGGCGAGGCGTGGGTGGTGGCAGTTGGGGCTGGCGGTGTTGGCGGCCGGCTGCCTGATCGTCGGCGTGATCGCGTCGTCGGCGCGGGCGGCGAGCGTGGGGACGATCTCGAACTACACCGATCCCAGCATCAACCAGCCGTCCGCGATCGCGGCGGGGCCCGACGGGGCGCTGTGGTTCACCAACGCGAGCAATTCGATCGGGCGGATCACCACCGGCGGCGCGGTCACCAGCTACACGGGGCCGGGGATCCTCGACCTGTCCGGGATCGCGGCGGGGTCGGATGGGGCGCTGTGGTTCACCAACGAAGGGAGCAATTCGATCGGGCGGATCACCACCGGCGGCGCGGTCACCAACTACACAGCGCCGGGAACCGTGGCGCCGAACGGGATCGCGGCGGGGCCGGACGGGGCGCTGTGGTTCACCAACACCGCGACTGATTCGATCGGGCGGATCAGCACCGGCGGCACGGTCACCAACTACCCAGCGGCCGGCATCGAGGGGCAGGGGATCACGGCGGGGCCGGACGGGGCGCTGTGGTTCACCAACGAAGGGAGCAATACGATCGGGCGGATCACCACCGATGGCACGGTGACCATCTACACCGGGACTGGCATCAACGAGCCCTATGGGATCGCGTCGGGGCCGGATGGGGCGTTGTGGTTCACCAACAACGGGAACAATTCGATCGGGCGGATCACCACCAGCGGGACGGTCACCAACTACACGGGGGGCGGGATCAACCAGCCGACGGGGATCGCGTCGGGGCCTGACGGGGCGATGTGGTTCACCAACTACGGGAACAATTCGATCGGGCGGATCACCACCGACGGCACGCTCACCAGCTACACCGATCAGACCGTCAGCGAACCGTCCGCGATCGCGGCCGGGCCCGACGGGGCGATGTGGTTCACCAACCAGGGGAACAATTCGATCGGGCGGATCCAGGCGGTCGGGGCGCCATCGGCGACGATCAACTCACCCGCGTCGGGCGGGACCTACGCCGTCGGGCAGTCCGTCTCTACGAGCTTTTCCTGCACGGAGGGGGCGGGTGGTCCGGGGATCAGTTCCTGCACTGACTCCAATGGCGGTTCGGGCACCAGCGGAACGTTGGACACGAGCACGACCGGCTCGCACACCTACACGGTGACCGCGACCAGCCAGGACGGGCAGACCGCGACGGCGTCGATCTCCTACACGGTCGCGGCCGTGAAGGCCGCGACCACGATCAAGGCGGAGCCGCAGGTGATCATCCCGGGCTTCTCGGGGGCGGGTCTGCTGCACGTCAGCGCGACCTTGAGCAGCGCCAAGACGCTGTTGGTGGGTGAGACGGTGGCGTTTACGGTCAAACAGACGAAGCTGTGCAGCGCTGAGACCAACACGAGTGGGGTTGCGTCGTGTTCGATCAACGTGCTGCAGGAGGCGTTGGTGCTGTTGACCAACTCCTATACGGCGTCGTTTAGCGGCGACAGCAGCTACACCGCCTCGACGGCCAGCACCCCGGCGATCAGCGTCAGCCGCGACCACGGTCTGGCACGGACGAGCACCGGCCACGCGACAGCCCGACGCCATCAGTCAGCGTTGCAAGCGCTGTCGGCCGCGCACAGCCGGCATGCAGGGCGGCTGCGCGCCCGGATCAGGAAGATCCTGAGCCGCGAGCACCACTAGCACCACGCACGGGACGCCCCGGCCGCAACCCCGCGGCCGGGGCACCCCCCCGGTCTCAGCCAAGCGGAAGTCAGCGATTTGCAGCTAACTTTCCCGTCTCACCGTAGGTGGAGAGCAGCGGTGTGGCAACGAGGAGGGATGCATCCGCATGTCGCATAGGTCGAGATCTGTTCGGATCGGACTTCAGATCCCGCAGTACGGCGCGGACTGGCCGGCCTTTCTCGACGCCGCACGCGAGGCCGAGGCGTTGGGTGCCGACGCCCTGTTTACCTGGGACCACTTCTTCGGCCCGCGAGACTCTGACGTACCGAGCTTTGAGTGCTGGACGACGCTGGCCGCCTGGGCGGCCAGCACCGCGCGCATCACGCTCGGTCCGCTGGTCAACTGCATCGGCTACCGCAACCCGGACCTGGTCGCCGACATGGCGCGAACCGTCGATCATGTCTCCGGCGGCCGCACGATCCTCGGGCTCGGCAGCGGCTTTAAGGAACGCGACTACGCCGAATACGGATATCCGTTCGGCTCGCTCGCCAGCCGGGTGAGCGACCTCGAGCACGGTGTGCTGAGGATCCGACAGCGACCGGAGCTGCTCAACCCACCGCCGGTCAGACCGATTCCGCTGCTGATCGCGGGCTCAGGCGAGCAACGGACACTGCGGCTCGTCGCCCAACACGCTGACATCTGGCACACCTTCGCCGACGGGGAAGACTTCATCCGCAAGGCCCGGGTTCTCGACGGCCATTGCGCGCGGATCGGACGAGACCCGGGCGAGATCGAGCGCTCGGTACTCGTCGGCGGAGACCCCTCGACAACGGCATCAGCGCTGCTGGAACTCGGCATCACGTTCTTCATCGTGCTCGTCACAGACCTCGACCTCGCGCCCGTCCGCGCCTGGATCCGCTGGCGCGACACACGCAGCGCTCGACCTGCACCGTCGTCAGACAACGAGCCTGAGGCCGCGTGGCCGTGAGCCGCGGCGGAGGTCTCTCGCGCGCGCTCGACGCGCACCAGCCACGAGCGGAATGCGGCAGCGAGCTGAGGGCGACGGCGCCTCCGATGCGTTGGTCGGTTGCGGGTGCGGGTGTTACGTTTGGACCGCGAACGTCCGCCACCGTCCGAGGACGCCCTTGAGCTCCTCGCTCTGATGCGCGCGCCGATGTGCACCGCGAGGCCTCCGATGTCGCATCCACGAGTAGCTCGCATTCGCCGGTGTGCAGACCGGCGCAGATCTCCAGACCGAGGTTGCGAACACCGTCGCGGATCGCGATCGCGCTGCTGATCGCGCGGCTCGGGCCGAAGGTCGCGAGCACGCCGTCGCCGAGCGACTTCACGAACCGCCCCCGATATCGCTCGACCTCTCGCGCCCCACAGCATCGTGCCGTTCGAGCAGCGCACGCCAGGCGCGATCGCCCAGCCGCGCCGCGCGCTCGGTCGAGCCCGCGATGTCGGTGAACAGCACGGTGGCGAGCACACGGTCTCTGAGTACCGGCCGTCGCATGCCCGTCAGGAACTGCTCTATCTCATCGGCGGCCTGGCCGCCGACGGGAACCTCAACGTCCTGCGCGTTCGGGATGTGATCCGCGGCATAGCGTGAATGGCGCTCATCGATCCGGATGTCGTTGGCTCGGCGCAGCACGCGCGTCGGACACTGCACGCGCGCTCCGCGACACTCTGCGCCCACTCGTAGCCCGGCCCCCGCACGACCCGCGGCGTTGCCGTGATGAGTACCAGCGCCCGAACGAGGTCCGGATGCGAGGCCGCAAACAGCACCGCCAGCGCGCAGCCCTCGGTCATCGAGATCACCACAGGCTGTTCAGAGCCCGCTGCCCTTGTCACGGCGTGCACGTCATCAATCTGCTCCTCAAGCGGTGTCGCCCCGGCAATCCCACCGGACATTCCGGCTCCACGCCGGTCGAACTGGATCAGCCGAGTGAACGTGGCGAGCTGTCGAAGAAAGCGCGCTGCCGTGGGCACGCGCGCCGAGTCGCAGTTTCGCGTCGAGTCGCAGTTTCGCGGCACCGGTGTGGGCTCGGGGGCAGACTTCGCTTGGCCACCGCGCGCCGCCTCGCAAAGAGGGTCGCTGCTGGCGAGTACTGCTTCCGCCTCCGCACGGGCCAACCGTGACACTGACCCCGACAGGCGCGGGATGATCTACGCACGCGCAAAGAGCTCCTGAACCTGACGGGAGGAGAGCAAGATGACCAAACAGAGCTTCGTGATCGTCGGAGCGAGCCTCGCCGGCGCGAAGGCCGCGCAGGAGTTGCGCGACCGTGGCTTTGACGGCGAGATCACGCTGATCGGCTCAGAGCCCGAGCGGCCGTACGGGCGCCCGCCGCTGAGCAAGGACTACCTGCGGGGCGAGTCCGAGCGCGAGAAGGCCTACGTCCATCCCGCCGAGTTCTACGAGGAGCACGCGATCGCGCTGCTGACCGAGGCCACCGTCACCCGGCTTGACGCTCGTGGCTCCCGAGTGCTGCTCGACGACGGGCGCGAGCTGGCCTATGACCGGCTGTTGCTCACCACCGGCGCGGAGCCGAGGCGGATCTCGATCCCCGGCGCGGAGCTTGAGGGGATCTACTACCTGCGGACTCTGGCCGACTGCGATGCGATTCGCGCGCGCCTGGATGCCGGCGCCCGGCTCGCCGTGGTTGGCGCCGGGTGGATCGGCACGGAGGTGGCGGCCTCGGCGCGCCAGCGGGGCCTTGAGGTGACCGTGATCGAGCCGCTGCGGCTGCCGTACGAGCGCCTCGGTGCCGAGATCGGCGAGTTCTGCCGCGACGTGCACGTCCAGCACGGCGTCACGATGCTGCTCGGCCGTGGGGTGCAGGCGTTCGAGGGCGACGGCACGGTGCGGCGCGTCCGGACCGACGACGGAACCAACATCGAGTGCGATTTCGCGGTCGTCGCCGTCGGCGTGGTGCCGCGCACAGATCTCGCTCACCAGGCCGGGCTCGAGGTGGACAACGGCGTCGTGGTGAATGAGCGCCTCGTCAGCTCGGCGCCGAACATCTTCGCCGCCGGTGACGTCGCCAACGCCTGGCATCCGTTCTATGACGAGCAGATCCGGGTGGAGCACTGGTCCAACGCGCTCAACCAGGGGCCGGCCGCGGCGCGCTCGATGCTGGGCGACGAGGCGGGCTACGCGCGGCTGCCGTACTTCTTCTCTGATCAGTACAACGTGGGGATGGATTACTCGGGCTACACGACCGACTGGGACGAGGTGGTCTTCCGTGGCGACCGCCGCGGCGGCGAGTTCATCGCCTTCTGGCTCAAGGCCGGTCAGGTCGTGGCGGGCATGAACGTCAACGTGTGGGACGTCAACGATCAGGTGCAGGCGCTGATTCGCTCTCGCCATCCCGTTGACCTGGTCGCGCTCCGCGATCCCGACACCCCGCTTGAGTCGCTGGTCGGTGAGTCGTCGCAAAGCAAGTGACGAGCGCGTCGCGGAGCATTTCTTGACGAGCACGATTCACAGCGGGTCGTTCCGCGATTTGCGTCGACGAGGCAGCGGAGCCGCTACGCGTGGGAGGCCGGCCGCCGGAGGCACGGATCATCCGAATCCGACTACGATTCTCGATCAAGCGTCGCGACCCGTCGCGCGTCTGCGGATGGCGGCCGGCATCCGACCGTTCCCAATCGGCGTGCTGGCCACGCCCGTCTCAAGGAGTTCCCGATGATCAATCGTTTGTCTCGCGCTCGCCTGCGCGTGCTGGCCGCTGGTGGTGTGGCGGCCGCCGTGCTGGCAATTCCGGTCGCGGTCGCGACGTCCGCCGCTGTGGCGACACCGGCGACGGCGTCTTGTCAAGGCATCAGCTTCTCGGTGTTGCACAACGACAGTTCCGGCGGCGTGACCCTGCCAGCAGGCAAGTACACGGTGTCGAGCCCGAACCTCGGCTGCAAGCCCGCGTCGAACTACTTCACCACGTTCCTGAACAAGTACAACCACGCGATCCCGGGGTGGACCGGCAAGGCGATCGCCACGGGCTGGGGCACCTACACCAAGAACAACAGCCAGACGCAGTTCACGGTGAAGTGGAGCAAGGCGAAGGGCCCTACTCAACCAACCGGCTGTCAGACCTCGGCGCTGAAGGTCTCGCTCGGCCCACCGAACGCGACCGCTGGTACGACGTTCTACCCGCTCAAGTTCGTCAACACGGGCAAAACCAGCTGCACCCTGCGCGGGTACCCGGGCGTCTCCGCGGTGACCAGCAGCGGCAAGCAGATCGGCAACCCGGCATCGCGCATCAGCTCCAAGTACGGCACCGTGACGCTGGCCCCGGGCAAGCAACAGAGCGCCTCGGTCGGGATCGTCGACACCGGCAACTTCTCCGCGGCCAGCTGTAAGCCGGTGACCGCCGCCGGGCTGAAGGTGATTCCGCCCAACCAGAGCAAGGCGGTGACGCTCAAGAAGAAGTTCTCGACCTGCTCGAGCACGGCCTCGACCTCGCTGCAGGTCAGGCCGATCAAGTAGTCAGACGAGTGCGGCTGCGCGCGGCTAGCTGGCCGCGCGCACGTCGAGCGTGAGAGATCGCCACCGGCGGTCAGCAGCGCGGGCAGCCGCGCCGGGCGCGGCGATCGGCGAGCGTCCCGAACAAGCCGACCGCCCAGCACGTCGGACAGCCTCGCCACGCCACCACGGTGACGCCGAGGAGCAGCAACGAGACGGGGCCGACCACAGCGACCAGAACGATCGCAAGTGCCGCGGCAACCAAGCCGACCGAACCTCTCACTACGTGCTCAGCCACCGAGCCGCTCGCGAGCGGTGACCGCTGGCTACTTGGCACTTCCGGCAACGGCACTTTCGTCATGGTCATCTCACTAAAGCTACGTCCCGACATCGGACTTGGATCACAAACCGGAATGACCTCGAAAACCAGAAGGCGTCCGATCCGCGGTCCTCCAAAATGATCGGGCGGTGAATACGGGAGCGACGGGGGTTACCGCACAAGTGTGCGGCCTGTCCCAGGGTCAAGGTCAAGCGCCGCCGGCTGGCGATGCTTTCGATCCAACGCACAGACCCGCCGACAGCAACCGCGGAGGCTGGCGGAGTGGCGAGGACAAAAGCGCGTACGTCAAAGCGGGAACGGTTCAGCAGCCGCCGCCGATGCTGCCCTCGGGCAAGATTGCGCCGCAGAGGCGGGCGCCGCCGAAGTCGGCGCCGTTGCCGTCGTCGCCGGTGAGGTCGGCGCCGGTCAGGTTGGCGCCGGTGAGGTCGGTGTCGGTGAGGTTGGCGCCGGTGAGGTCGGCGCCGGTGAGGTTGACGCCCGGGAGGTCGGCGCCGGTCAGGTTGGCGCCGGTGATGTCGACGAAGGCGAGGTCTGAGCCGATGAAATTCTCGCTTGAGAGGTCCTCGCCGGAAAGGTTGCTGCCGGTGAGGTCGGCGCCAGTCAGGTCGGCGCCGGTGAGGTCGGCGCCGGTGAAGTCGACGCCGGTGAGGTTGGCGCCGGACAGGTTGACGTAGGAGAGGTTGGCGCCGGAGAAGTTGGCGCCGGTGAGGTCGACGCCGGTGAGGTCGACGAAGGCGATGTCGGCGTCTTCGCAGTCCTCGTCGGGCTGGAAGACCCCCTGGTCGCAGTTGCCGGTGTCATCGATCAGGAGCGTCGCCCGCGTGAAGCTGCGGATGGTGCGGATGATTTGGGGTTTGATGTGACTGGTGGTGCCGGGGAGGTTGCCGGGCTGTTTCCGGATCCGGGTGGCTGGAAACGTCCATGTGTGGTGGGGGGCGTGCCAGCGGGGTTTCCCGAGGGTGAGCACGATCGAGACGGGGATCTGGCCGCCGGACGGGGTGTAGGTCAGCACCGCGTTGGGTCGAGCGCTGGCGAAGTAGGTTTTGAAGCGTCGGGCGAAGTCGACGTTGGCGACGACGAACGCCTGGCGTAGCGGCTCGTCGCTGAACCGGGTGAGATAGTCGCGTGCACCGGTCAGGCGCAACGTGAGATGCTGGTCGTCGGCGCCGGTCAGCGATCCTGACGCGGCAGGGATCGAGAACAGGTAGCCGGCGGCGGCTGGCGGCGGGGTGCTGGCGGCCAGGGCCGAGCTGCAGCCGATCAGCGCGGCGACGACGACGGTCAGCGTCGCCAGCACCCGCGAGCCGCCGCGCGACCGCCGTCCCCGAGGAGGTTGGCGGCGCAGCGAAACCGGCCGGCAGTCGGCCGTCACCAGGACGACGCGCGTCGCGCCGGCCAGGTCCGTGCGACTGTCATGACGATGTCGCCCGGCTACCGCCCTGAACCTGCCGGCCAGTCGAATCATCGTCATCTCCGATCGTCGCTAAGCCGTCGCGCGGCGCGGCACCGGGAACAGCCAAGACTGGATCGCCAGCCGCATCGCGTCCACGCGAATCCTAACCCCGCAGGGGCCGGCGCAACCGGACTCGCGACAGTCAGCCTCGTGGCATCAGCCGTAGCGCAGCGCAAGCATCTGCGACCGGTCGGATCCGACCGCGAGACAGGCCGAGGGTCCGGTGCAGGTCACGCCATTCAGACCGGTATACCCGGCGCCGGGCCCTGGCTGGATGACCCAGCGCCTCCCGTTCCACCGCGCCACGCGCTCCCCACCGCCGGCAGCGACGCATAGGTTCGACCTCAGGCACCACACCGCGTCGAGCCCGCCGGGGGAGCCTGCGAATCTCCACCGCTTCCCGTTCCATAGCGAGACGATGTTGCTCTCGAACGCGCCCGTCCCGACGGCCATGCAGAAAGTCGTGGAGACGCACGACACCCCCTGCAGCTCGCTGCTGTTGCCGTCGCCGCTCGGAACATCGGAGATCGTCGCGCCGTTCCACTGCTCGGTGACGGTACTGGTGCCGGCGCTGTCCGCGATGTCGCCCACGGCGGCGCAGAAGATCGCCGACGGGCACGAGACCCCGTTCAGCCACCCGGTCTCGTGATAGGGCTCCCTCGTCCAGACCGTTCCGTTCCAGGCGAGGTTGAGCGAGTAGTTGAAGATCCCGTCCTGAAACGCACCGCTGTTGCCGACCGCCAGGCAGTCCGACGCGGTCGCGCACGAGATCGCGCTCAGCGACGAACCGGACGGGCTCGGGGTTGCCACCAGCGACCACGCCCGCCCGTTCCACCGCTCGGCGAGCGTCCCGCCCTGGCCGGCCCCGGTCGTTCCGACCGCCATACAGGCCGACGGCCCGCTGCAGGCCACACCCAACAAACCGGCGCCGCCAAGCCGCGCCGGCGAGGGGACCGGCGCGACCCGCCAGCGTTGGCCGTTCCAACGCTCCGCGAGCGCCCGGTGGCCATGGTGGCGGATCTTCGCCGTCCCCACCGCCCAGCACAAACTCATACGCGCACAGGCCACCGCGTTCAGGCTCGCGCCCGAAGCGCCGGCGGGCAGCGGCACCGAGACCGACCGCCACTGCGCCGCAATCGCGGCGCCCGCCCCGCCCAGGACGACGACCCCCGCCATCGTCACCGAGCCCAGGAGCAGCGCTCCCCACCGGCGCAGCGCCTTCGACGACGACCAGCGTGCCGTCGGCCGCGAAGATCGCCCGACGACGAGCGTGGATCGCGCTTCAGGACCCCGGTTCTCGATGCTGCGATGCCGTCGCGTCGGCGGCGGCGAGCTCGGATGTCGTTGGGTGGTCAACGGTCGTGGTGGATGCTGCGCGTCGCCGCGAACTGACTGGCCGCCTCCGGGGGCGGCTCGCCCAGCGTTGGCAGCCACGCGCGCCCGCGAGATCCAGCGCGAGGGCGTCTCCGGCAAGACGATCTTCGTCACGATCTGATCAGGTCGGCGGCTCGCTCTCCGATCGCCAGGACCGTGGCATTGGGGTGGGCGTTTGGGATCACCGGCATCACCGAGGCATCGGCCACTCGCAGCCCCGTGACCCCGCGGACCTGAAGCTGTACGTCGACGACGGCGTCAGGGCCGTCGCCCAGCCGGCAGGTGCCGGCGGGGTGGTAGTACGTACCCACGTTGTTGCGGATCCAGGTCCGCAGGTCGGCCGGCGAGCCGACGTTGGGGGCGGGCCACACCTGGGCCTGCCGGAATTGCGCCATCGCCGGCGATGCCGCGAGTTCGAGGACGATCGCCGTCGCCGCCTGCATCCGGTCGAGGTCGCGCTCGTCACGCAGCAACGCGGGATCGATCAGCGCCGGAGCCCGCGGATCGGCGGAGCCGAGCATCACCGAGCCCCGGCTGTCGGGAGCCACCACGGCGGCGGTCAGCACGAAGCCGGTGGCGGGCGGCTCGGACCCGGCCGGCGCGATCGGCAGCAGGATCGGGAACAGGTGCAGGTCCGGACAGTCGGTTGCCAGCTCGCTGCGCAGCGCGGCATATACCTCGCCGTTGTTGTAATCGCTGACGGGCAATGGCGCCGGAGACGCATGCGAGGTATAGACAACGGGATGGTCCTGCAGATTTGCGCCCACACCGGCGAGCTCGGCTGAGACGTCGATGCCGACGGCGCGTAGCCGGTCCGCAGGGCCGATGCCGGACAGCATCAGCAGCCGCGGCGAGCCGATCGCTCCGGCAGCGAGAATGACCTCGCGCTGCACCGATACCTCGGCCGGCTGGCCGTCGCGCAGGTAATCGACGCCCTCGCACCGGCCGTGGTGCAGCCGCAGCCCGACGACGAGACTGTCGGTGGCGACGACCAGATTCGGGCGATCGAGAACCGGCCGCAGATACGCGTCGGCCGAACTGACCCGCTCGCCGTCGGCGATCGCCAGGTCCGCCCAGCAGGCGCCCTCCTGGTTGGCGCCGCTCAGATCGTCGGTGACCGGATATGCGGCGTCGGTCAGCGCCCGCATGAATGCGCGGGCCAGCGGGTGCGGCGCCGTCGGCGGACCGACCTGGATCGGCCCGCTCGTGCCGCGCAGCAATGGGTCGCGGCCGTGTGTCCGTTCGATGCGCTGGAAGTACGGCAAGAGGTCGTCAAATCCCCATCCCGGCGCCCCGCCGGCGGCCCAGCCGTCGTAGATCGTGCGATGCCCGCGCACGTGCGCCATCGCGTTGATCGCACCTGACCCACCCAGGGCTCGGCCGCGCGTGTAGGCGACTGGCCCGGCCCCGGCCTGCGGTGTGGTGAGCTCACCCCAGTCAGCCGCAGACCCGAAGTTCTCCGGCCACGCGTGCGGCACCGTCATTGCGTGAGTCCGTTCAGCGCTTCCAGCCTCGAGCACCAAGACCCGGACATCCGGGTCTTCGCTCAGCCGGCCCGCGAGCACACAACCGGCCGTCCCAGCGCCGACGATGACGTAATCAAACCGCTCCACTGATTCGCGCTCTCCTTCCGGTACCCGCCTCCTGCCGGATACCGAAAGCCGGGACCAGTCAACGGCGACGCGGTTCGTCAGCGAGGTGCGCCATTATACGGAGCTCGGCGGAGTCAGAGTCGCGGGCTGTGTGGTCGCCGGTCGGCCAATAACAACGTCTATGTCGTTGTTATTGGCCATTCTCGATGTGGTTCGGTCCGTTCGGGCGAATCGCGCTGCACATCTCGACCCCAGCACGTTGTCAGCGATGGCGCAGCGTATTCTCCGGCCGGGCCGGCGAAAGATCGGGCGCAACGTGGTGTCGTGGTGGCGCATGGCGGGCCTGCCCGAGTCCGCGCCTGAGGCGGCCATCGTCGATCAGCGCATCGGCTGGATCCGGCGTCGGACGCGCGGCGTGCGGCCGTCTACGTAGTCGCTACGGCAATCGCTGCGTAACGCTTGGTCGGCTGGGGGGATCGACGTACCGTGGCCGCACTGCACGCGACCTGGAGGATCTGATGACCAGCAACTGCCTGTTTGATGCCAGCACCGCGGTTCGGCACGAGCGGCTGCGCGCCGCCGCGGAACGCCGCGTCCTCAACGCCGACATGCCGGCACGCCGGCGGCGGCGGGTCCGGGTCTCGTGGCGGCCCCAGCGGTCGTGGTGGATGCCGCGCGCCGCCGCGAACTGATTGACCCGCGTCCGAGGCGGGGGCGTTGCGCCGCGTTAGCCTGGACACCTGGTATTTGACAGGCCCATGCGATTCGCGATCTCGATCCCCCAGTACGCCCCCGACAGCCGCTTCGACGATCACGCGTTCCGCACGTATCTGCGCCGCGTCGAGGAGCTTGGGCTGTTTGAGAGCGCCTGGACACAGGAGCAGGTGATCGGCGCGGCCGGCAGCCTTGCGCCGCTGCAGACGCTGACCTACGCCGCGGCGTGCACCCAGCAGCTGCGGCTGGGCTGTGCGGTGTTCGTGCTGCCGCTGCACAACCCCCTGCACCTGGCCAAGGCGATCAGCTCGCTGGACTGCCTCAGCCATGGCCGAGTTGAGATAGGTGTCGTGACCGGCGGCCGGGGCCGCCCGTTCGACGCCTTTGGTGTCAACGCGGACAGGCCCGTGGCCCGCTTCAACGAGGCGCTGGCGCTGATGAAGGCGTGCTGGACCGAGCCTGAGATCAACTTCGATGGCCGGCTTTGGAAGCTCCAGGGCGCCTCGATGGAGCCCAAGCCGGTACAGAAGCCGTACCCGCCGGTCTGGTTCGGTGGCAGTGCACCAGCCGGGATGCGCCGCGCGGTCCGCCATGGACACGGGTTCATGGGCGCCGGCTCGCAGACGACGGCTCAGTTCGCCGAACAGGTCAAAATCGTGCGCGAGCAGCTGAGTGCGCAGGGCCGCGAGCCCGACACGTTCCGGATCGGCAAGCGCGTCTACATCCACGTCGGCGACGACGCGACATTCGCATGTCGGCAGCTCGAGGACGCGCTCACCCGACACTACGGCCGGGGCGGCTGGTCAGAACACATCCTCGCGGGCCCGGCCGGGGCGTGCGCCGCCGGCCTGCGGGCGGTCGCGAACGCCGGCGCTGAGTTGATTCTGCTCAACCCGCTCGTCGACGACGCCCAGCAGCTTGAGCGGCTGTCCGCCGAGGTGATCCCAGCGCTCAGCTGAGCTTAGTCGCGCGGCTGAACCGCCTATTACCGCGACCGCTCGGACTGCTATCAGCCCAACTGTGGCGACCCCACTCAATATCCCGCTCCGAAACCCCGAGCAGACGGAGGTGGCGCCGGCGGGACTTCGGGCTGCGGCTCCGGCTGCGTCGATTGCGGCGCACCGCCGGCCGGCACCTACTGCGCGTGCGGCGGCGCCGTCTGCTGCGCATGCGGCAAGGAGTGCTCGTACGCCGAGTACTGCACAGGCTGCTGCGCGACCTAGCGACACAGGCCGGCCCAGCAGCAGCGACGGCCGCTGACGTCGGCCGGTCGAGCTCTCGGCAAGAATCTGCCGGATGACCACCTTTCCCGAATCACATCATGATCTGCTCGATGCCGATCTCGCGACGCTGGCGACGATCGCCGGCAACGGGATCCCCCAGCAGACCGTCGTCTGGTTTCTGTATGAGGACGGCAAGCTCAAGCTCTCGCTGAACACCTCGCGGCTGAAGACCAAGCACTTGATCAAGCGTCCGCGATGCAGCCTGCTGGTGCTTGACCCGGCCGTCGCGCAGCGCTACCTCGAGGTCCGAGGCACCGCTGCGCTTGAGCCCGACGACGACTACGCGTTTGCGCGGCGGCTCGGCGCCAAGTACGGGGGTGCTGATCTGTCAGAGCACGACGGTCCTGGCGACAGCCGGGTGATCGTCACGATTGAGCCGACCAACGTGTACGCGGTCGACGTGCGGATCGGGCAGATGTAGGCGGGTCCGGCCAGACCTCAGTCCTGTCGCCTACCGGACCATTGACTTCCGACAGAACGTCCGATCGCCCAGCGCTCGACTGATTTCGCACGCCCATTGCGGCGGCAGCGGCTGCTGGACCATCGAACCCCTGGAGTTGAAGTTGAACGTCCTGGCGGACGCCGGGATGGTGGTGGTACTGAGCGCCAGCGTGATCGCGATCGTGGCCGCGATGGCGATCATTCCAACAAGGTGATAGATGCGAGCGTGGGTCATGTGAGATGCCTCCGGATCGTCTAGAGCAGGTTCGATTTCGTGTCCGGGCCTCGACAGAGGTCGCCGGTGCCTTCCTGATGGCGTGTGCCGTACTGGGGATCGGACGTTCGAGGCGCTCGGCGCCGAGCGGTGATCAGGACCCCGCCGATGGCGAGCATCGATAGTCCGACCGCGCCGGCGGCGCCAATGCCGGCGTCGCTCCAGTCAAAACCGCCGGGAGCGGCGACCCGGACGATCTGTACCGCCCGTCGGGACGACGATCTGGCCGTCGTCCGCGGGGGGTTGAGGTCCAGTCGTGCCGAGGCCGCGGCTGGAGTGACGGCGCCGAGCGCGAGCGCCAGCGCCAGCGCCGTCCTGATGTGGGGATGGTTGAGGCCGATTACGGCGTCCTCCTGGGTTGCCGATCACCGGGTGTGATCGGATCGGGGGAACCGTCCCTCCAGCTGGTAGCCGAGCGGTTGAAAACGGTCGAAACTCGGTGGGAGGAGGGTCGCGAGACCATCCGTTGCGGTAGTACGGTTCGTCTCGGGCTGGGAGATATGCTCGCTTTCCGCATTCTGGGGCCGTTGGAGGCGATCGACCACGAGCGGCCGGTTGCGCTCGGCGGTCCGAAGCAGCGCGCCTTATTGGCGATCCTGTTGCTGCGTCGCGGGGAGGTGGTCTCGAGTGATCGCTTGATCGATCAGTTGTGGGGCGAGCGACCACCGGCGACGGCAGCGAAAACGCTGCAGGGGTATGTGTCGCATCTGCGCAAGGCACTAGGCAACGACGTGCTGTTGACGCGCGGCGGCGGCTACCTGCTGGCGGCGGCGCCGGAGCAGGTCGACGCCGCGCGCTTCGAGGCGATCGTCGCGGACGCGCGCCGCGCGCTCACCGTCGGTGACGCTTCCCGCGCCCGCAAGCTGCTGGACGTGGCGCTGGGGCTGTGGCGCGGTGAGCCGCTCGCCGATCTCGCTTACGAACCGTTCGCGCAGGGCGAGATCGCGCGCCTGACGGAGTCGCGGCTGACCGCCCTCGAGGATCGAATCGACGCTGACCTCGCGCTCGGCTTGGACCGCGGTGTGGTCGGCGAGCTCGAGGGACTCGTCACATTGCACCCCAACCGAGATCGGCTGCGGGGAGCGCTGATGCTCGCCCTGTATCGAAGCGGGCGCCAGGCCGATGCGCTCGAGGTCTATCGCCGACGCCGTTTGGCGCTTGACGACGAGCTCGGGCTGGAGCCGGGAACCGAGCTGCGCGCGCTCGAACAGCGCATCCTCGCTCACGATCCCACGCTCGGTAGGCCGGCCGCGCCGGCGCCTGCGCGGAGCTCGGCCGAACGCGCCCGGGGCGTGCGTGGGCGCGGACGGGCGCTGATCGCCGCCGGTGGTGCCCTGCTGCTCGCGGCAGCGATTGCGGCGGGCATCGTCGAGTTGACTCGTGGCGGGGGTATCAGGCTGCGGGTCGTGGCGAACTCGCTGGCGGCGATCAACGTTCGCAGCGACCGCGTCGTCGGCGTTGTGCCGGTGGGAGCTCGACCGGGCGCGGTCGCGTTCGGTTCGGGGTCGCTGTGGGTGGCGAACCTCGACGACCAGACGATCTCACGGATCGATCCCCGGACCCTGCGGACGCTGCGCACGATCGAGTTGAGGGACTCTCCGACTGACATTGCGACGAGCGCCGGTGGTGTGTGGGTGGTCGAGTCGAACACGAACCCGGAGGCGAACTCGACGAGCGTGTTCGTCGGCCGGATCGATCCCGAGTTCGACACGCTCAGCGGCGGCAGGCGGATCGACAATGTCATCCCGAGCGGTCCGGGAGCGGTCGCTGCGAACGGCAACTCTGTCTGGGTCGCACCCTCCACTGGCCTGCTGACACGCCTGAACGCGCAGACCGGCGCGGTGCAACAGCGCCTTGATCCCAACGCCAGCCCGGCCGGAATCACGATCGGCGATGGGGCGGTTTGGCTCAGCGACACCGAAGCCGACGATGTCATCCGAGTGGATCCGACCGGGCTGCTGACCCCGATCCCGGTCGGCAATGGACCCACCGGGATCACGGTCGGCGCGGGCAGTGTGTGGGTGGTCGATTCGCTCGACGATGCGGTCGTGCGGATCGACCCGGACACGCAATCGGTGATGGCGACGATCCCGGTGGGACGCTCACCCGCCGGAGTGGCGTTCGGGGCAGGTTCGGTGTGGGTCGCCAACAGCGCCGACGGGACCGTGACCAGGATCAACCCAAAGACGGGCACAGCGACCACAATCGCTGTCGGGGGCAGCCCGCAGGCGATCACGGTCGGCGGCGGGCGCGCCTGGGTGACGGTCGACGCGCAGTCGATCGCGCCGAACCAGCGCGGGTCAGGGAACGGAACGCTGCGGATGGTTTCCTCGACCGACCTCGGTCCGATGGATCCCGCGCTCGCCGGCCCCGGGGCGACCCAGCTGCTCTACGCGACCTGCGCGCAGCTCGTCAACTACCCCGACAAGCCGCTTCCGGCGGGCTCGCAGCTGACCGCCGAGGTCGCCGCGGCGCTACCGAGACGGTCGGCCGATGGGAGGACCTATACGTTCAAGATCCGCCCCGGGTTTCGCTTCTCGCCACCCTCTGACCAGCCGGTTACCGCCCAGACGTTCAAGGACACGATCGAGCGCACGCTCAGCCCGCGGATGCATAGTTCATCGGCGCAATATCTGGCCGATGTCGTCGGTGCCCGTGCGTACATGGCCGGGAAAGCCACCCATATCTCGGGCGTCGTCGCCAGCGGAGACACGCTCACGATCCGGCTGCTCGCCCCGGCCCCGGACTTTCTCGCCCGGCTCGCCCAGCCGGCATTCTGCGCGGTCCCGATCAACACCCCGATCCTCCCCGGAGGGGTGCGGGTGATCCCCGGCGCCGGGCCGTATTACGTGAGCTCGTATACGCCTGGCCAGGGGGTCGTGCTGGCGCGCAACCCGAACTACCACGGTAGCCGCCCGCACCATTTCGCGAGGATCGAGCTGGCCGTCGGGGTTTCCGCCCAGCGGGCGTTTGGCGAGATCGAGGCCGGGACCGCCGATTACACGAACTTGTCGCTGTACCCCTCCACCGTGATCGCCGCGATCGCTGCGCACCTCGGGGCCCGCTACGGGCCAGGCAGCCCAGCGGCCACCCGCGGAAGCCAGCAGTACTTCGTCAACCCTGGCCTTCAGCTCGACTACTTCGACCTGAACACCCACCGCCCGCTGTTCAGCGACGTGCGCGTCCGCCAAGCGGTCAACTACGCGATCGACCGGCGTGCGCTGGCTCGGTTCGGAGACTTCTTTCAGCCGCTGCCCGAGCGGCCAACTGACCACTACCTGCCACCCGGCATGCCCGGCTTTCGCGACGCACACGTCTATCCGACGACACCCGACGTCGCCAAAGCGCGATCGCTCGTCAGGCAGGCCGACGCAGGTGGCCGAACCGCCGTGCTCGACACCTGTGACGCATATCCATGCCCGCAGCAGGCCCAGATCGTCAAGACCGATCTTGCCCGGATCGGACTCCGAGTCCAGATCAGAGAACTTCCGTCCGCGACGCTGTTCGTCCAGGAGGGAACACCTGGGGCGCGGTTTGACCTGGCGTGGGACGGTTGGCTACCCGACTATTTCGACCCCCAGGCGATGCTGAGCTCGATCCTCGAGGACAGCTCCGTTGGCCCGACCTTCAACGATCCGGTCTACCGGCGCAAACTCGCCAGGGCGGCGCGGCTCTCCGGTCCCAACCGGTATTTCGCATACGGCAAGCTCGACCTCGAACTCGCCCGCAATGCGGCACCGCTGGTCGCCTTTGGCAACCTCACCAGCAACGACTTCTTCTCTGCTCGGATCGGCTGCCAGACCTACGGGGTGTACGGGATGGACCTCGCAGCGCTCTGCCTCAGGCACCCCCGACACTGAGCATCTGTGTTCGCGAAAGCGTTCCTTCCGTGAACACGTCTATCGTTATGCACACGCGCCGGGGGAAGCATGGACGCCGAATCGCGCTCATACATCACGACAGCAAAGGAACCAAAGTGGACATCAAAGCAACCATCGGTCAGTTGACAGCCGAGCGCGACAAGCTCGACAAGGCCATCGAGGCCCTCCAGGCGCTCGACGGCTCATCTCCTTCAGCGCCACAGGCAACTACTCCGAGGGCTACGCGCGCGAGCAGGACGCGCCGGACGGTCAGCACCAACGGCGCGAGCCCGGGCGCCAAGGTGCTCACGCCAGCGAAGGTCGCCAGCTTCCTTACCACCGACGGTGTTCCCGCTTCACAGATCCGTGAACGGACCGGCGGCAGTGCTGACGCCTTGCTGCGGGTCCTCAAAAAGCTCGAGTCCGATGGAGCTGTCAAGCGGACCGGCGCGCGTCGCTCAACCAAATGGCATCTGACGGGTAACTGAGCCCCGCCTATACGGACGGAAATGCGGAGCCGCGCTGGTTCGTGTCAGCACGCGGCGTCCGCGACGCGGGTGTGCATCAGTAGAGCGCGGCCGTGCACCAGGTCACACACATCACGTATTGCCGATCCCGCGCAATGGCCCCGGTAGTGATGCACGCCGATTCCGCGCAGCCGATGGGTCACGCCGAGGTCTCGTCGCCGCCGGCCATCGTTCCTGCGCAGGCGCGGCAAAGACGTCCGTCGCTCGGTCGAGTTGATCGACGACGACGCTCCGCGTGAGATCACTAAGATCTGGCGCCGTGACCGCCCCGACCCAAGGCCAGCCCAGCCCCCAACACGACGACGAGCCCGGGGGACCGGCGCATCCGGCGCCCGGGCATCTGCTGCCCCCCGGGCCCGAGACCGGGTCTCATCGCCCGTAGCATCGCCGCCGGCGTGGCCGATGGCTGTTAGCTCTTCTCCGGTCCGGCGCGACGAGCTTCGCGCTTTCCTGCGCTCGCGTCGCGCGCGAGTGTCGCCGGCGGACGTGGGCTTGCCCGATGGCGGCGCCCGCCGCCGCACGCCGGGCCTGCGGCGCGAGGAGCTGGCCGCGCTCGCCGGCGTTGGCGTGTCCTGGTACACGTGGCTTGAGCAGGGGCGCGACATCCACCCCTCGCCGGAGGTGCTCGATGCCCTGGCGCGGGCGCTGCGCCTCGACGCCGCCGAACGCGCGACGCTGTTCGCGTTGGCTCGTACCGAGCTGCCGCTGCCCGAGAGTTCCGCAGCTGGGACGGGTGACGATCCAGACGACGGTCGCCCGTTGCTCGCGTCGTTGGTGCAAGCGCTGCACCCGATGCCGGCGTACCTGCTCGGGCCGATGACCCAGATTCTGGCTTGGAATCCGGCGGCGTCGGCCCTGTTCGGCTCACCGGGTCATCTGTCGTCCGAACGTCGCTCGCTGTTGTGGATGCTGCTGATCGATCCCGGTGACGCCCGGGACAACCCTGGCCGGGAGGGCACCGCTCGCAACATGGTGGCCCGCTTCCGCAGCGAGTACGCGCAGCACGCCGGCGAGCCCGCCTACGAGCAGTTCATCGCCGAGCTGGGTCGGCGCAGCCCGTGGTTTGCCGAGTGGTGGGGTGAGCACGAGGTCAACGACACTCAGCGTGGCACCAAGACGATCGAGCACCCGACGCTGGGGACGCTGCGTCTGCACCACGCGCAGACCGTGCCGACCGGGGCGCCTGAGCTCCGGCTGACCATCTACGCGCCCGCAGACGCAGCGACCCGCGTCGCCCTCGCGAAGCTCGGTCTCTGAGACTCAATGCTCGGCGGCGGCCATCGGGTCGCCCAGCTGGATCGCGCTCTCGAGCGTCTGCATGTCGTGCTCGTCGAGCTCGACGTCGCCGGCGGCGATGTTCTCCTCCAGGTGCTGGATCGAGCTGGTCCCGGGGATCAGCAGGATTCGCTCAGACCGCGCCAGCAGCCACGCCAGCGCGATCTGCGAGGGGGTGGCCCGCCGCCGGGTGGCGACCTCCGCGATCACCGGGTCGGCCGCCAGCTGCTTCGGACCGCCGGCAAACGCCGAGCCCAGCGGGAAGAACGGCACGAACGCAAGCGCTTGCTCCTCGCACAGCGCCAGCTCGTCCGCTTCGGCGCGATTGACGACGCTATAGGCGTTCTGCACGCATGCGATATCGACCAGCTCCAGCGCCCGGCGGACGGTGTCGGCGGAGGCGTTGGAGATCCCGATCAGGTCCAGCTTGCCCTCGGTGCGCAGATCCTCCAACGCGCCCAGCTGCTCGGCCAGCCGACCCTCGGCGTCGTGCTCGTCGAACAGGCGCAGGTTGACGAGGTCGATCCGTTCGAGCTGCAGCGTGCGCAAATTGTGCTCGACGCCGGCGCGCAGCTCGGCCGGTGACTGCGCCGGCAGCCAACCGCCCACATCGTCACGGCGTCCGCCGACCTTGGTGACGAGCTTCAGGTTTTCGGGGTACGGATACAGCGCCTCCCGGATCAGCTCATTCACCACGTCCGGACCGTAGAACTGCGACGTGTCGATGTGGTCGACGCCCAACTCGACCGCGCGACGCAGGACCGCGCGGGCACCTTCGGGGTCGCTCGGCGGTCCGAATACGCCGGGGCCTGCGAGCTGCATCGCGCCGAAGCCGATGCGATTGATGGGCTTGTCGCCCAGAAACGATGTCTTAGTCATGGTGCACATGCTGCGCTTTCACCGTCGCGCCCACAAGAAGTCTGCTGATCGTGGGACCGCCACCACCAGGCTCCGCGGAGGGACGGCACGTGCCCCTGTGTCCGTCACACTGCGCCGATGGCGGACCAGTCACTGCGCTCCGTGCTGGCGGCGTTCGAGGGCGCCGGGCAGCTGCGGCGGATCTCCGAGCCGGTGTCGTTGCGTTACGAGCTGTCGGCGATGTTGGCCGCGTCCGACGGCGGGCCGGCCTTGCTGTTCGAATCGGTCGCCGGATCGGAGCTGCCGGTCGTCGGCAACCTGCTCGCCAGCCGGGAGCGGATCGCGGCGGCGCTTGGTACGACCGTCGCAGGGATCCAGGAACGGATGCTCGGCGCGCTGGCGGCGCCGATCGCGCCGGTCGAGGTGGCGGACGCGCCATGCCAGGAGGTGGTGGTCGAGAACCCCGACCTGGCGGCGCTGCCGGTGCCATGGTTCTTCGAGCATGAGACCGGCCCGTACGTGACGGCGGGGGCGATCGTCGCCCGCGATCCCGATGGCGGCGCCGCGAACCTGTCGATCGCGCGGGTCAAGCCGCTCGGCGGCCCACGCGCGATGGCGGGGATCGCGCCCAACCACCACCTGGCTGTGCTGGGTCGTCGCGCGGCCGAGCGTGGGGAGACGCTGCCGATCGCGGTCACGATCGGCAACCACCCGGCGGTGCTGCTGGCCGCATGCCTGTACCTGGACCTCGGCGACGACGAGCTCTGGCATGCGGGCGGGCTGCTCGGCGAAGGGGTGCGGATCGCCCGTACCGCCGAGGGTCTGGCCGTTCCGGCCGAGTGCGAGATCGTGCTCGAGGGCCGGCTTGACTACGGCGAACTGGTGGACGAGGGGCTCGTGTCGGAGTTCCACGGGATGTATGAGGAGTACGGCTCCGGTCCGGTGGTGACGTTCCGGCGACTGACGATGCGTGGTGGCGCGATCTACCAGGCGATCGAGCCCGGTCGCCACCGTGAGCACCTGCTGCTCGGCGGGGTCGCGATCGCCGCGGGACTGATGGCCGAGCTGCGCAGGGTCGTGCCGGCCGTGCGCGCGGTGGCCGTGCCGGAGGGCGGCGCCGGGCGCCTGAGCGCGGTCGTCACGCTTGCCCCGGGCGCCCGTCCGGGGTCGGCGCAGCGGGCGATGTTCGCCGTCTGGGCGAGCGTGTCGCTGATCCGGACCGTGACCGTGGTCGACGATCACGTCGATCCGTGGGATCACGAGCAGGTGGAATGGGCACGGACGGCGTACGCCCGCCCGGACCGCGACCTGCTGATCGTCCCCGGTGGCGCCGCCGACCGCGCCGAACCGCTGCAGCTGCACGGGCGGGTCGCCAAGCTCGGGATCGACGCCACCCGCAAGCGGGCCGATCGCGCCGACCACCGGCCCGCAGCCCCGCCGGTCGAGGCGATCGCCGCCGCTCGTCAGCGGCTCGAATCGATCTGGTCGCCTGGCCGTCGGTGAGGTCGATGGCGCATCGGTTCGGAGGGGTCGAACCAATTCGCCAGAGACCCGTCAGGCTGCGCCGGCTCCAGCGCCAGCCACGTCAGCCCCCGCGCCGTCGAGGCCGCCACCGTCGGCATCGGTACCGGGCGTGGCAGCGCCAAAGCTGATGCCCGCGCGCTCGGCCGCAAACCGCGCCCCCAGCAGCTCGCCGTCGACATCGCCGTAGTGCTCCAGCGCCGCGGTGTGCACGTCCCGGACCGCGTTCAGCACGTCAGCGGGAATTGACAGCTCGTCGGCGAACATGGCCAGCGAACGGAGCTGCTCGTCGCAGCGTGCCAGCGCGAGCCACGGCATGTCATCGCCGTCCAGCAACGCCCGCGCGTCGTCGGCCAGGAACCGGCTCGAAGCGGCGCTCTCGCTGAGCGCCGCTCGCACCAGCTCAGCGTCAAGGCCTGCCCGTCTCGCGATCGTCAGCGCCTCGGCGGTCGCGACTGCCTGCCCGAACCACAACGCGTTGGCCAGCAGCTTGACCACGTAACCGCTGCCCGGCGGGCCGACGTGGACGACCCGGTCGGCGACGGCCTCCAGCACCGCGCGGACGCGTTCCAGATGCTCGGCGCGGGCGCCGGCAAAGCTGAGCAAACGGCCCTCACGAGCCGCCGGCGGGCCACCTCCGAGCGGCGCGTCGACGACGGCGACCCCGTGCCGCTGCGCCGCGGCGGCGGTCACCCGCGCCGCCGCCGGGGAGGCGGTGCTGAGATCGAGCCAGACGGCCGCGGACGGCATCGCCGCGGTGACGGCCTCGGCCACCGCCGTCACCTCGGCCGGCCCGGGCAGGACGCTGACGACCACGTCGACGCCCGCGGCGACCTGATCCGGCGCGCCGACCGTCGCGGCGCCCGCCCGGGCGCCCAGGTCACGACGGGCACCGTCCAGGTCGGTGCAGACGACCTCGAAGCCGTGCTCGACGAACCGCTCGCAGATCGGCAGCCCCATCCGTCCGAGCCCGATCAGGCCGATCCGACGCACGCGCTCGGCGCCCATCAGCGACGATCCGAGCGCGGGAACCCAGCCACCCCGCGCACCATACTCGGCCCCTCGGCTCGGCCTCCGCTGACGCCGACGGCGGCCGTCGGTGACAATCCGCGAGTGGGCAGCAGCTGGAACCTCCGACCGAGGTCGTCGCTCGCCGCCGCCGTGGTGGCCGTGACGCTCGCGATTGCGCTGGCGGCATGCGGCAGCGCGACCCAGACCCGCACGACCGTCGCGGCGACGCCGAAGACGAGCACCAGCTCCCGGACCGGCACGACCGCGAACGTGCTGCCGAAAGCACATCCGCAGGCGGTCGAGCCGAAGGCCGGATCGGACCCGTCGGTGACAGGTACGGCAGGCCCCGATCCGGTCGGCGATCCCACCGCACATGCCCAGCCGCTGTCAAAGGTCAAGCGGGAGCTGGCGATGCTGAACCTGTGCGGCGGCACGAACGACCCGGCGCAGGCAACACCGTTCGACACCGATCACGGCTCGGGCTTCGTCGCCGACCCGGGCACGGTCCAGGACGTCGGCGAGCTGCCGATCATCACCCATGACCTGAACGAGCTCGGGATCTACCTGCACGTGACGATCTACGGGATCAGCGGCTACCGGACGCCGGCCCAGAGCGTCGCGGTCGGCGGCTACGCCGACGATCCGCATACCAAGGGCGAGGCAGAGGACATCGGCGTCAACAGCCTGCTGCGGGTCAGTGCCGCGCAGATCACCGAGGCGGAGCTGGCGAGGTTCGGGCTGTACCGGCCGTTTGACCCGACCGACGAGCCGGACAACACCGAGGTCAACCACGTCCAGCTGATCCCGCACGGCGGCCCGGTGCCGGTGACCGTCGTGGACGACACGTTCGCCCCGGATCCGAGCTGCAAGTAGCGCCGCCGGCGCGGGCGGATCTAGTGGGCCTCCCGCAAACGTTGCACCCGAAATGGCGGCTCCGGATGACCATCAGGCGGCGTCCTCGGATCTCGATGTGCCAGAGGCACACCGGCGATCCTGCGTCCTTGCCTGACGGCCCCCGGACCTCGCCATTTCAGGCACAACGTTCCCAGGAGAACCGCTAGATGGTTGATTCCACGGCGCGGGCCGTGTTTGGCGGCGGTTGCGAGGAGCAACGAGCAGCACGGTCGAAGTCGGCGGTGCTGACCAGCATCGCCGACCCCAGGGGGCCTGGACGGACGCCGACCTCGACCAGCTGCTCACAACCGCTCGACCGCCGGGTGCGGATCCAGGATTGGTCTCTTTTCGTCCTCCCATCGGCAAAAACGACCAACCCTGGCCGGGACCGAGT
>Ga0302324_100002878_pt1 | contig 39108 bp, 34 predicted proteins | sample Palsa_T0_1_FD_201949 | JGI IMG/M metagenome (GOLD analysis project Ga0302324, IMG submission 201949) | Peat permafrost microbial communities from Stordalen Mire near Abisko, Sweden - Palsa_T0_1 | ecosystem: Environmental > Terrestrial > Soil > Palsa > Peat permafrost | place: Sweden: Abisko...
CTGCGGCCAGTGACGTCATGCGGCGGATCGCCTCCGCGAGCGATAGCAGCCCGCGCTCGCGCACGTACCGACCCAGCATCCGCGGAAACGTGCCGAAGGTGCGCGGATGCGGTCTGCCGCCGGTGCCCGGCGGGGCGCCGTCGGTCCCGATCGACGTCTGCGCGTCGGCGAGGATGCGCTCGACGTCGTCTTCGTCCATCAGGAACACGACCATCCACACCTCGAGCTCTTCTTCGAGCAGCACGTGCACCAACGCGCGCACCGGATCCCAGCCGCGTTCGGCGGCGATCTGCGCGATCGTCGCGCCCTCGAAGCGATGGTCGCGCGTCGACGCGATGAGAATCCCGTCCCAGCCGGCGGATGCCGCGAGATTCTCCCAGCCCGGTTCACCGCGTTCGATGGCCGCGCGCAGCTCATCGACCACGTTCGGCTCTTGCAGCCGGCGCAAAGTAGCCGCGCGCCCGCCGTCATGGTAGCGCCGCGGCAACGTCGCGCTCAGCGAGGTGCTGCCTGCGGTGTACGGATAGGCGTCCTGCGTCACCGCGACACCGCGCGCGCGTGCCGCGGCGAGCGTGCGCAGCGTCTGTTCCGAGCGTCCCCAGTTTCTCGCGCCCGCCGTCTTGTGATGCGAGACGTGGACGCGCCGGCCGCTGCGCTCGCCGACGCGCACGATCTCCTCGATGCTCGCAACGACGTCGTCGCTCTCGTTGCGCATGTGGCTGGTGAAGACGTGCTCTGGACCGAGCGCCGCGGCCAGCGTCACGAGCTCGTCGAATTCGGCGAACATGCCGGGCGGATAGATCAAGCCGGTCGAGATGCCGAACGCGCCGGCGTCGAGCGCCTCATTTAGCAGCTCGACCATGCGCGCCGTCTCGGCGTTCGTCGCGGCTCGGCCGGCCGTTCCCATCGCGGCGCGACGAAGGTTGCCGTGTCCCACCAGCGGCGCGTAGTTGGTGACGTAGCCGCAGCGGTCGGCCTCCGCGAGGACGTCGCCGAACCGTGACCCGAGCCGCGGCAGGCCCGCAAACATCTGCGACAGCTCGTTGAAGAACGCGTCCGCTTCCGACGGGTCGTGCGGGCCCAGACTGATCCCGCAGTTGCCGACGACCTCGGTCGTTATCCCCTGTTCGATCTTCCACCGGTCGTCGGCGGCGAACGGCGCGTTGTCGCCGTGCGAATGCACGTCGATGAATCCCGGCGCGACGACGCATCCGCGCACGTCGACGACGTTCCAGCCGCGATGGTCGTCGGACGACGGTCGCACGTCGTCGATCCGGCCGTCGCGCAGGTACACGTCCGCCTCGACCGGCGCGCTGCCCGTGCCGTCGCATACGCGTCCGCCGGCGAGGACGGTCATCGCGATCGTGCTCAGCTCTCGACGCGTTCGGCGAGCCGAAAGCCCATGAACATGAAGCGCGCCGTGTCGCCGGCGCCGAGCTCGGCGAAACCGACGACGCTGGTCGAGCCGTGGTCGCGATCCTCGGCGAGAAAGCGTCCATCGTCGATCGGCCGCAGGATGAGATGACGATCGGGGATGTCGCCGAGGCTCTCGTTGTTGCGCGCCGTGACGGTGGCCTCGAGCGTCTCGTCGCCGTTGGTTCCGATGACGATGCGGCTCATGTAGGTCTCGTACGTCCCAGCGTAGCGCGTGGCGTCGAAAGCGAACGCCGTGTCGGCGCTCGGTTTGCGGGGAACGTCCGCTTCGCCGAGCGACGCCAGCACCGCGCGCAGCAGCTCGTCGAAGGCGTCGCCTGCCGTCACGCTGCCGGCGTTGGTCAGCATCGTCACCGCGGTGTCCCACTCCGGCAGCAAGCGCAGGTAGGCCGATTGTCCGATCGTCGCGCCGTCGTGACCGACCGCGCGCGGCCGCCACGCGTCGTAGACTTGCCAAGCCAGGCCGTAGCCGGTCGGCCCGGCGATGTCGACCGGCAGCGCGATCACCAGCTCGCGCATCGCGCGCGCGCTGGCTGCTTCGAGCAGCCGCGCGCCGCCGGGTGCGACGCCGTCCTGGAGGTGCAGCCGCGCGAACCTCAGCAGCGACTCCGCCGACATCGACAGCCGCGAACCGGCCGGATCGCCGCTGCGCGGCAAGTAGGGCGTCGGTGTGAGCGTCGCGCGGCCTTCGGGATCGACCGAGTGACCGATCGCGGTGCGAAACCGCGGCGTGTCTTCGGCGGCGACCGTCGCCGCGATGCCGAGCGGCTCGAGCAGCTTGCCGCGCAGGCGGCGCTCCCACCGCTCGCCGGTCACGACCTCGATCGCGTGGCCCAGCAGGTTGTAACCGCTGTTGCAATAGGAGAAGTACGCACCGGGCTCGGTCAAATACGGCAGCTCGCCGCACCGCTCGGCGTAGATCGCCAGCGCGTCGTCGTTGCGGCCGGTGTCCCAGAAGACGTCGCCGACGATGCCGCCCGCATGCGCCAGCAGCAGCCGAATGGTGACGGCCTCGGAGACCGGCGTTCCGGCGATTTGCAGCTCGGGAAGATAGCGGCGCAGCGGCGCGTCGAGCTCGATCTCGCCCTCGTCGACGAGCTGCATCACCAGCGTTCCGGTGAGCACCTTGGTGATCGAGCCGATCTGAAAGATGCTGTCGCCGGTCGTCTCGACTTGCGTTTCGACGTTGAGCACGCCGGCCGACGCGCGGCGCAGCTCGCCGCCGCGCTCGAACGCGGCGCTCACGCCGGGGACCTTGTAGCGCTGCGTGACGTCGTGGACGAGCTCGGTGAACGCTTCGGCGGTCAGCATGGCGGCGGGTTGCTCCTGTCAGCGAGCGGGGGCGAGCTGCCAGCGCCACGCGCCGGCAAAGGGTGTGACGGGATTCGGCTCGACGCCGCGCAGGCGCTCGGTGTATGCGACCACCGAGCGCACTTGACCGAGGGTGACCTGCGGCGCGTCTTCGACCAGCAGCGCTTGGATCGCCGCGACGTCACTGCGGACCCGCGCCGGATCGTTGCTGCGGATCGCGTCCTCGAAGCGCGCGTCGAGCCGCGGATCGCACATGCGCGAGATGTTGAACCCCGCCGGGCTGCGCTCCGAGCAGATGTAGAACGAGGCGGCGTCGGGTCCACCGGCGGCCGCGGCGAAGACGTTCGACAGCGCGAGATCGAAACGTCCGCCGAACATCGGTCCGCCGGCGTTCGCCGGCGCGATGAACTGCTGGGGCGCGTATCCGTGCAGGACGAGGTCGACGCCGACTTGGCGCAGCTCGGCCTGAATCTGCGTCGCGACCACCGTACCGATCGCGCGGCCGTTCATGAACGCCAGGACCAGCGACAGCCGCCGTCCGCCGGCAACGCGCGTTCCGTCGGGTCCGCGCTTCCAGCCGGCGGCGTCGAGCATCGCGCGCGCGGCGGCGGGATCGAACCGCGGCGGCGTGACCGCGGCCGCGTAGTCGCCGAACAGGCCGCGCATCGCGCCGGCCGAGCCGAACAGCCCCAGCGTCGCGCGTCGCGTCACCAGATCGGCGTCGATCGCGCGCGCGAGCGCGCGGCGAACGCGCACGTCGCTGGTCGGTCCGGACTGGGCGTTGAAGTAGAGGTTGAGCACGCCCGACATCGGGTCGGTCGTCACGCGCAGGCCGGGAACGGCGCGCAGCGGTGCGAGCAGCGACGGATCGCTGACTTCCAGCGCGCCGTCGAGCTCGTGGGTGCGCAGCTCGTTGAGCATCGTCGCCGCGTCCGGGACGAACCGGATCACTAGTCGCTGCACGCCGGGCTTCCCGCGGAAGTAGGCGTCGTTTGCGGCGAGCGTCAGGTGGTCGCCGCGCTGCCAATCGACCAGCCGGAACGGTCCGGATCCGATCGTGTAGCGCACGGTATCGAGGTTGTTGATGTTCGGCAGCCCGGCCAGCAGGTGCGCCGGCACGATCGGGTAGTTGTTGTCGAGTGCCAGAAACGTATCGGTGATCGGCGAGTACGGACGGCGAAGCAGCAGCACGACGGTCGTGTCGTTGGGCGCGGTCACGCTCGCGATCCGATCGTAGCCGTGGCGGTCGGGGATGTTGTTGCGCGGGTCCATGATCGCGTGGAAGGTGAACACGCAATCGCGCGCCGTCAGCGCGCGCCCGTCGTGCCAGCGGATACCGGGCCGCAGGTGATACGTCACCCGCAGGCCGTCGCGCGAGATCCCGCCGTTGGCCAGCGTCGGCACCGCCACGGCGGCGTCGGGGATCAGGTTCCCGCGCTCGTCGTTGCTGACCAGGAACGAGTACAACAGCGACCCGACCATCGCGGAGATGGTCCCCTCGAGGAGCAGCGGGGTGAGCGAGGACGGCTCGTTGCCTTCACCCAGGGTCAGCGTCGGCACCGCGACTCGATCGCCGCCGGCCGGCGCGCAGCCCGTCGCGGCCAGCGCGAGGCACAGCGCGGCGCGGCGGATCATCGGAATGGGTCTTCCTGCGACATATCGAACGGTGGCCGAAATTTCGTCTTGCGGCACGCGGCGACCTTTCCGTACTGAACCGCAACCCGCACTCGGTGGTCACCTACTACTACGTGCTCGGCCGGGACGGCCGAGTGGAAGGAGCGCTGTTCCAGCGTGCCGACTGAGATCGACCTTCGCGTCACCGTCGAGCGCTGGCGGCTGCGCCGTCCGTTCGCGATCACCGGCTACGAGTTCACCGAGTCCGAGGTGCTGTTGGTCGAGCTCGCCGACGGCGACCTGCGCGGCCGCGGCGAATGCGCCGGCGTCTATTACAAGGACGACACCGTCGCGCGCTGCCGCGAGCAAGTCCTGCGCGCGAGCGACCGCATCCGCGGCGGGATCAGCCGCGCGGAGCTGCTCGACGTGTTGCCGGCCGGCGGCGCGCGCAACGCCGTCGACTGCGCGCTGTGGGACCTCGAAGCGAAGCAGCAGCGCCGCCCGGCCTGGCAGCTGGCCGGCTTGGAGCCGCCCGGTCCGGTGCTCACCACGATGACGCTGAGCGCCGACGATCCCGAGCGCATGGTGGAGCGCGCGCGCGACTACGCGAGCGCGCGCGCGCTCAAGCTCAAGCTCACCGGGACCGAGCTCGACGCCGAGCGCGTGCGCGCGGTGCGGGCGGCGCGGCCCGACGTGTGGCTCGCGGTCGACGCGAACCAGGGCTTCACGCGTGCGACGCTCGAGCAACTGATGCCGGTCCTCGTCGACGCGCGCGTCGAGCTGCTCGAGCAGCCGTTCGCGCGCGACCGCGACGACGAGATGGACGGACTGCGCTCGCCGATCCCGACGGCCGCCGACGAGAGCGCGCAGGACGTCGGCGACCTCGACCGTCTGACCGGCCGCTTCGGCGTGATCAACATCAAGCTCGACAAGTGTGGCGGCCTGACCCGCGGCCTCGCGATGGCGGCGGCGGCGCGAGAACGCGGGATGCGGGTGATGGTCGGCTGCATGGTCGGCACGTCGCTCGCCATGGCGCCCGGCGCGCTGCTGGGCCAGCTGTGCGACGTCGTCGATCTCGACGGTCCGCTCGTCCTGACCGCCGACCGCGAGCCGCCGGTGACCTACGACGACGGATACGTGTTCGCGCCGGAGGCGCTCTGGGGAGGGGCCGGGTAATCGGCGCCCGGCCGGCCGCCGGCGCTCACGCGAACAGGAAGTAGTCGAACAGCGTCCGCGCGATCTCGGCGATGACGCGCTCGCAGGCCGCGGTCTCGGCCGTCGCGCCGCGGATGAACACCGACACCACGAGGTGTCCGCCGCGCTGCGGCAGCGTGATGATCCCGGCGTCGTTCACGGTGCCGCCGAACGTGCCGGTCTTGTCCGCGACGACCGTGCCGGCCGGCAGCAGCGCGCGCAGGCGCGCGCCGCCGGTCGAACAGCGCTGCATGATCGACACCAGCTGATCGGCGCGCTCCTTCGACACGAGCGCGGGGTCGCGGCGGTGCAGCCGTTCGAGCAGGGCGGTCATCTCGGCCGGCGTCGTGATGTCGAGCAGCTCGTCGTCGAAGCGCTGCGCCGCCGCGGCCGGCACGCCGAGTCCTTCGGGTAGCCGAGTGCGTTCGAAATACTCCCAGCGCTCTTCGGCGCCGTCCGGAAACGTCGTCCCGTACGCGTCGGCGATGATCCCGCCGGTCGGGCGGTCGATGCGCATCGTCGGCAGACCGAGGGCGCGCAGGTGCGCGGTCACCGCCGCTGGTCCGCCGGCGATCCGCAGCAGCACGTCGGTCGCGCTGTTGTCGCTCTCGATGAGCATCCGCTCGATCAGGAGCCGCACCGAGAGCGCGGTCTCGCCCGGCCGCAGCCGGTCGCCGATCGTGCCGCCGATGACGAAGTCCCGCGGTTCGACGGTGACGAGCTCGTCGAGCGCGAGCTGTCCGCGATCGACCAGGGCCATCACGAACAGCGCGATCGGCACCTTGTACGTGCTGGCCATCTGGAACGGCCGCGCGTCGTTGTAGAGCACGCGGCGGCCGGTCTCGGCGTGCACGGCCGCGACGCCGACCGTTCCGCCGGTGCGTTCCGCGAAGCTCGATAAGACCGGGATGAGGCGTGCGTGCGGCGCGGCGCCTTCGGTGAACTCCACCGCCGCTGCTTCGGCGCGCCGCGCGCGCCGGCCCTTGCGAAATATCGTCCGATGTGTGATATTGCGGAAAACTTGGCCGAATGGTCGACGAGGAGAAGAGATGAGCATGCGCCATATCGTGACGCTCACGGCGTGCGCATACCTCGTGCTGACGAACGTGAGTAACGGCGGCGTGGAGAAGACCGCGCTCGCGATCGCGCGAGCGCTGGGCGACTAGGCTCCTAACGCTCGGAGCGCGTCGTCTCGCGGCTCGCCCGTTCGCGACGGCGCGCCTTCGCCGTCGTCTGAAGCGCTGCCCCGACCGCCGACCACAGCTTGGCCGCGCCGTTGCGCACCGGATCGTCGGCCGGCAGGCCGGTCGTGCGCGCCGTGTCGGCGATGACCGCCGCTGCCTGCTCGTCGCCCAGCGCCGACGTGTCGAGCACGATCGCCGCGACCGCGGCCGGCTTGAGCCGGCGCACGAGGTCTTCGTGCGCGCGCACCATCATCGGCAGGTCCGGGATCAGCGTGCCGTAGCCCTGGATGTGCGTCGTGTCGGGGCGGTGACAGAGCACGAGCACGTCGGGCGCGCTACCGTACAGCAGCCCGAAGGTCACCGGCGCGTAGGCGGGGTGAAAGATCGCGCCTTGTCCTTCGACCAGCAGCACCTCGGCGCGCGGCGGCACGTCGATGACGAGCCGTTCGGCGGCGCCGGTGACGAAGTCGGAGATCACCCGGTCGACCGCGATCCCGTAGCCGGTGATCATGATCCCGGTCTGTCCGGTCGCGATGAACTCCGCGTGCGTGCCGGCGGTCCGCGCGGCGCGTTCGATCTCGAGCATGGCGGTCATCTTGCCGACCGCGCAGTCGGTGCCGACGGCCAGCACCACGTCCTGCTTGACGCCGTAGGCGGCGCCGCTGAACACCCCGATGTCGGCCGGTGGAACGCGCACGTCCCACAAGCGCGCGCCGCCGCGCTGCGCGCGCGCGACGATCTCGGGATCGTCGTTGAGCAGCTCGTGCAGGCCGCTGACGATCTCGAGCCCGGCGTCGGCGGCGGCCAGGATGGGCTCGCGCAGCGCCGGCGGGATGCGCCCGCCGTCCGTCGCCACGCCGACCAGCAGCGACGTCGGCCCGTAGGCGAGCGCGGCGCGGAAGTTCGCTACGATCGGCGCCTCGCTGCGCAGGCTCGGCACGACGTCGACCACGCGCCGGCCGGCGTACACGTGATCGACGACCGCGACCACTTCGTCGGGGCGATAGCGGATCACACCCTGGGCGGTCTTGCCGTGGATGTCGGTGAGCAGCCCGCCGGTGAGGACGGCGTAGCGGCGCGATGAGATTGCCGCGGACCTGAGCGGTTGCATCCTGGTCTCCTGAGCGCGCCGGCGTGCCGCCATCGCTGAGAAATATCGTAGCTGATCCGAAATTTCGTCGCTACGCGATGCCCCGGCATTCGCATCGCGGGAACCGCCTCCTCTTGAAGGAGCGAAGGCGGCGAACGAGAACGGCACCGGACGATATCTCGCCTATTGTGCGAAATAGCGTTTGCCGTTATGGATTCGACCGTGCGTAACCGCGTACGGCGGAGCCCTCGAGAGTAGGATGGGCCCCCGATGAACGTCACTCGAATCTTGCGACGGGTCGCACCCGTCGCGCTCTCGCTGGCACTGGCTCTGCCGTCGCTGCTGGCATTCGGTTCGCCCGCCGGCGCGCAGGGAGCCACGACCGGAAGCATCACCGGGACGGTGGTCTCCTCCGACGGCGCGCCGGTGCCCGGCGCGTCGGTGACGCTGCAAGGGTCAACCATGCCGCCGACGTCGTCGGACGGCGCCGGGCGCTTCAGCTTCTCGAACGTTCCGCCCGGAGCTTATACGATCGTCTTGACGAAGTCGGGTTTCGCCGCGACCCAACAGCAGGACGTGTTCGTCGTGGCCGGCTCGCCGACCACCGTGAACGCGATTCTGACCGCGGCGTCCTTCTCGTCGCTCCAGCAGATCGGTCGCGTGTCGAGCAACAGTCCGGGACGCGCGACGATCAATACGGGGCCGGCCGCGGAAAACATCATTTCGAGCCAGATCTTCGCCGATCAAGGCGCGCTCCAGGTAGTCGACGTCCTCAACCAGACGCCCGGCGTCGTCTCGAACCCACAAGGCGGCGCGGCGTCGCGCGGATCGGCGCAGGATACTCAGATCCGTGGCGCGCTCCCCTATGAGACGGAATCGCTGATCGACGGCCACCCGGTCTCGGTCGGGTCCGACGGTTCGTTCTCGCCGACGTTTCTCAATCCGGCCATGCTGCAGAACATCGAGATCGTCAAGGGCCCGGGCTCGATGCCGACCGAGATCAACTACGCGATCGGCGGCAGCGTGAACTATCGGACGCTCGAGCCGACTCGCACCCCGCGCGAGACGCTGACCATCGGCGGCGACGGTTTCGGGGGCGTGAACACAGCGTTTCAGGCGACGGGTTCGCTGCCGGGCCACAAGCTCGACTATGCCTTCGCGTTCGCCACCGACGGTACACCGGGTCCGCTGGTCAACGACCGCTTCAGCGGGTCCTCGATCCCGCTGGCCTACGGTGATCTCACCCAACCGTACTACATCAACGGCCAGCAGGTCGTCGCCGGGCCGTACGGCGCCGCGGCCAGCGGCACCCCGCAGTACAGCGGCGTGATCGGCCAGGCTCGGCTGGTAGCGCCGATCTACACCTGCTGCCCGACGATCGACAGCGGCTACGTCTCGCGCAACGAGCTGGCCAAGCTGCGCTACAACTTCTCGGAGCAGACGGCGCTCACGATCAGCTACCTCGGCGGCCAGGAAGACTTCGGGCAAGACGGCGTGCAAAGCGACAGCGTTTATCCGATCTATGGGTCGAACCAGGGCGAGGTCTACTTCGCTCCGCCGGCCGGCTACACGGGCTCGGTCCCCGCCGGGCGGGTGATCCCGGCCGCGCTCACCGAAGATCTCGACGCCCGTACGTGGCAGCAGCAGAACCTCGTGCAAGCCGAGCTACACACCACGCTCGGCGCCACCAACACGCTGCTCGCCCGCTTCTACTCCGGCTACACGGACAGCTACACCGTGTCCGACGCCGGCACGCTCGACGCCCCGTACTCGTGGACCGAAAATGCATGGGGAGGGGTGCCCCTGTGCCCGGTCGGCACGCTGTTCGGCGCGGGCGGTTGCGCCCCGGGCGGCACGGGGCCCGGTGTGGCGCCGACCATGACGTACTTCAACGGGCAGCCGACGACGTTCACGCGCGCGACCGAGGCGGACATCATTTCCGAGCAGGACTATCTGCAGGGCGAATCGCTCCAGCTCGATCACGTCGCCGGCCCGAACACGTATGAGCTCGCGTTCGATCGTTCGCATCACGACTCGAGCGCCGTCGGCGGGCTGTACCCGCTCTCGCCGGGCTCGGGCCAGCTGTTCACCACGATCTCCGGCCGCGCGCAGCTGGTGCTCACTTCGAAGCTCAACGCGTCGTTGAGCGACTATTCGGTGACCTATGCCAGCCATTACACCGGCGACGGCGGGATCACGTGGCACGACGCGACGCACACGGTCAACGAGCCGCGCGCGGCGCTGACCTTCCGGGCCTCGACCGACACCGCGCTGCGGTTCTCGGCCGGCGGCTCGATCGCGCCGCCCTACATCGAGCTCCTGTCGTCACCCGGCTCGACGCCGCTCGCGAATACGCCCGGCCATGCGACGCTCTACACGGAGAACGCGAACAACGGCCAGGTAAGTCCCGAGACGGCGTTCGGATACGACCTCGGCTTCGATCAGCGGCTGCCTCGTGCGACGTCGTTCTCGGCGGACATCTTCGAGACGACCCTGCACAACATGTTCCTGCCGGCAACCTTCCTCATCGGCACGTACACGCCGCCGCCCGGAAATCTCGATGCCGGCAACACCGAGCCGCTGTACGAATCGCTAACGGAGAACCTCGGGCAGGCACGGTTCGAGGGCGTCGAGCTCGCGTTCCAGCGCACGCCGATCGCGGGCCTCGGTTTCCGGCTTCAAGGCTCGCTCGAACGCGCGTTCACCTACAATCTGCCGCCGGGTTTCTACAACACTGCGTCGGGGCCGTACACCACGAACTTAGGGATCATCCCGTTCGTCAACTTCCAGACCAGCGGTACCGGCTACAACGCGCTCAACACGGCGCGCATCCCGTACGCGACCGGCTACGGCGAGCTCAACTTCCGCAGCCGCAGCGGCGCCTACTACAGCCTGGGCATGACGTACTTCGGGTCGAACAACGCGTTCAACGTCCCGGCGTTCACCGTGTTCTCCGGCTCGATCCGCTACACGCTGGCCAAGAACACGACGCTACAGGTGTCGGCGTCGAATCTGTTCGGCGTCAACGATTCGGCACTCTACGGCGCGTTCAACGGAATCCCGGTGCCGCTCGCGAACGGCGCTGCTCACGTGTCGGGCGGCGTCGGCTACCTCGGGCCGACCGGGGCGATCAACTTCGGCCCGTCGATCGTGACCGTGCAGTTGCGCCACACCTTCGGAGGGCCGTGAAGCGCAGGCGTGCGCGGACGATCACATCTGGGCGGTCGTGACGCCGACGGCCGAGGCGGGTCGCGCGGAGTCGTTGCGCATCGCGTGCGCGTAGCCGCCCGAAAACACCGCGCACTCCGATGCGCGCATCGGATAATCGACGTCGTTGACCCGCAGGACGATCTCACCGGACGTGACCACGACGGTGTCGACGCCCTCGTGGGTCAGCTCGTCGCGAAAGCCGCTGCGCGGCTCGAAGCTGATCAGCGCGAGCTCGAGGCTCAGGCCCGGCAGCCGCAGCAGCTCGTAGCGGATGCCGCGGCCGCGGTTGATCATCGTGCGCAGGGACTTCGTCACGAAGCTCGGGCGCGACAGCCGCGTGCTGTAGCCGAGCATCGAGCCCAGGTCGTGATCGAAGAACTCGGCGATCCGCGCCAGCCGCCCGATCGAGACGTCCGACTCGCTGCGCTCGACCGCGCTCAGGAACGACGCCGACAGGCCGCTGCCGTCGGCGACGTCGCGGATCGACAGGCCGCGCTGCATGCGCATCCGCTTGAGGATGTGGCCGACGTTCGGCGCGCCCGTGAAGGCGGGTTCTCCGACCTCGTTCTGGCGAATCTCACGGGCCTTGGAGGGACGTTTCATCGTCACATGAGCTTTCCGGCGGCGAGGCGATATATTGTCGGGGTCCGATATTCCGTATGACCGGCGTGCCATCATTCCGCCGCATCGCCGCGGCGCTGCTCGTTGCCGCGCTCGTCGGCTGTGCGCCGGCCGGAACCGGCCCGCCGAAGGCCGACCGACTGGTGATCGCCCAATCGCAAGAGCCTGATTCGCTCAACCCGCTCTTCTTGACCGGCGCCGCCACCGCGACGATCGTGCCGATGCTGTACTCGTACTTGCTGACGCTCGACGAGCACGACCGGCTGCAGCCCGACGTCGCAGCGGTCGTTCCAACGCTGGCCAACGGCGGCGTCTCGCCCGACGGGAAGACCATCGTCTATCACCTTCGCCGCGGCGTCAGGTGGCAGGACGGCGCGCCGCTGACGGCGGCCGACGTCGTCTTCACGTTCCAGGCGATCGTGAACCCGCGCAACAACGTGGTCTCGCGATCCGGCTACGACCGGGTGGCCGGCGTCGAAGCGGTCGACCCGCTGACCGTGCGCGTGCGCATGCGCGCCCCGTACGCTCCGATGTTGTCGACGTTTCTGGCCCCGAACCAGAACTACGGGATCCTGCCGGCGCACCTGCTGCGGGGCAAGCCCGACCTCAACCGGGCAGCGTACAATCGCGACCCGATCGGGTCGGGTCCATACCGCGTCGCCGAATGGGTGCGCGGCGATCACCTGCGGCTGGTGCGCAACGCGAGCTACTACGGCGGACCGCCGGCGATCGCCGAAATCGAGCTCAAGTTCGTCCCCGACTCGAACACGATTCTCAACCAGCTGCGTACCGGCGAGGTCGACGTCGTGCTCGTCGCCGATCCCAACCACCTGGCGGAATACGGCACGATCGCCGGCGAGCGCGTGGTCCGCGCTCGGCTGGCGGGGATCGGTAATCTGTTCTTCAACGTGCGCGACCCCGACCTGGCCGACGTGCGCGTGCGGCGCGCGCTGGTGGAGTCGCTCGATCTTCCGCGCATCGTTCGCGATGCCACCAAAGGTGCGCAGGCGTATGCGGACGCGGGCCGCGGGCTGTTCAGCTGGGGCTACGATCCGTCGGTCCGGCTGCCGGCCTACGACCCCCGCGACGCGTCGGCGCTGTTCGACGCCGCCGGCTGGCGTCGGGGGCCGGGCGGAGCGCGTGCGAAGGCCGGCCGGCCGCTGTCGCTGCAGTTCGCGTTCGTCGCCGGCAACGCGACGGCGAGCTCGCTCGGGCTTCTGATGCAGCAGCAGTTGCGTACCGCCGGCATCGACCTCGCGCTGCGCTCGTACAACCCCACCCAGTTCCGCGCGCCGGCCGCCGACGGCGGTCCGTTGTACGGTGGGAAGTTTCAGCTGGCGTTCCTCGAGATCTACACGCCGGCCGATCCCGACACGTCGTGGTATTTCGGCTGCTCGGAGGTGGCGCCGAACGGCTTCAACACCAGCCGCTACTGCGACCGCGTGACGGACCGCGCCGCCGAAGCCGGGATGACGGCCTACGATCCGGCGCTGCGCCGGCGCTATGCTTCGCTGGTGCAGCAGCGCATCGCCGCCGAGCTGCCGTCGATCCCGCTCTGGCAGCAGGACGCCGTGTATGTCGTCCCCGCGTCGCTGCGAGACTTTCGGCCGGCCGCGGAGTCCCCCGTCTGGAACGTCGGACGCTGGACGCTGGCGCGCTGAACGAAGGAAGGAGTTCCGCTTGGCAGAAAGCGCGTCAAACGAAATGTCGGACTCTGTTCGAAATATCGGCTGAGCGAAGAGGAAGGACGACCACGATGAAGGCCATCACGGCGCTCGCGCTGGCGATCACCTGCGGTCTGGCAGCGGGCGCGCAGGCGCGCGGTCAGGACGCGACGTCCGACGCCGGCGCGCTGCCGGCCACGCAAGCGGCTGCCATCGACGCCATCGGCCGGCGTTCGATCGACCTGCGCATGGCGCCCAGCGTCGAGATCGCGGTCCTGCGCGACGGCGCCTTCGTCTATCGCAAGGGCTTCGGCGTGCGCAACATCGAGGACGCGGTCGAACCCGACGACCGCACGCGCTATCCGATCGGCTCGAACACCAAGCAGTTCACCGCCGCGTCCATCCTCATGCTCCAGGACCAGGGGAAGCTGCGCGTCGATGCGCCGCTGTCGGCGTACCTGCCCGAGATCCCGCACGCGCACCAGGTGACCCTGCGCAACCTGCTGATGCACACCGGCGGCTATGCCGAGTTCACCGCGCGCGAAGATTTCGACGAGGTCGGCGCCCGGCCGGCGACCCCGGCGCAGGTCGTCGCCGCCGCCGTCCGCCAGCCGCTGGTGTTCACGCCCGGCACCAAGCGCCAGTACTCGAACACCGGCTACATGCTGCTGCAGATGGTGATCGAGCGGATCTCCGGCCAGCGCTACGCCGACTTCGTGCGCTCGCACATCTTCGCTCCGCTGGGCATGACGTCGACGTTCTCGCGCGTCGGCGACGACACCAGCGCCGACGTCGCGACCGAGTACGAGAGCTACGCGCTCGGCCCGTGGGAGCACGCGCTGCACATCGAGTACAGCTGGTTCGGCGGGGCGGGCTCGATCATCAGCAACCCCGACGATCTGGCCAAGTGGAACGCCGCGCTCGACGGCGGGAAGCTGCTGTCGGCGCGCTCGCAGCGCGAGATGATGACCCCGGTCAAGGTCGACGCCAACTTCCCCGATTATGGCTTCGCGATCCAGGTCACCAAGCTGCCCAACGGCCACCGCATGATCTACCACGGCGGGAACACGACCGGCGCCGCGACCCAGGACGCGCGCTTCCCCGACGACCACCTGCAGATCATCGTGCTCGCCAACAGCGGCACGTACGATTATACCGAGGCCGTCAACGCGATCTACGCCGTGCTCGTTCCGTCGGCCAAAGCGCCGCCCGGGCACAAGCCGCCGGCACGCAAGACGCCTCCGGCCGCAGCGGCGAAGCTCGGCGTCAGCGCGGCGGCGCAGGCGGAGGCGATCGGTTGGCTCGATCGTGCCGTGCGCGGCTCGATCGACGACGCGACGCTGCGCCGTGATTTTCGCGCCTGGCTCAGCCCCGCGCATCGCGCCGCCCTGCGCGCGCTGGCGGCGCTGGGACCGCGGCACTACACGCTGGTCGGCGTGGACCGCCGAGCTCCCGCGACGTCGTACGAGTACCTGGTGAAGACGAGCACGGCGGAGCTGGTCTACGTGTACGCACGTGACGACGACGGCTCGATCGCGGTCGCGGACGTGATCCGTCACGTGACCTTCGCACCGGCAGCCAAGGCGACACCGCCGCCGGCGGCCTCGACACCCGCGCCGTAGCGGCCGTCCGATGATCTCGCACTAAGCGTCCGAGCGGTCTGTTGCGGTAGACGCCGCAGTGAAGGCCGGCGACCGGTAGCGTCACCCGCGCGGAGTTACCGTTGCGTTACCGGCTGGCGCTACCTATAGCGAACGGATCGCTGGAGTGGAGGCGTCCGCCGCCCGGCGCTCGATCCGAACGGACGCAAGAAACGGTGAACTCAAAGATCAGTTGGCGCGCGAGGCCATCCGCGCCCGAGGCTCGCCTCGCGAGACGCGAGCATCCCTCCGTGCAGCGCGCGATAATCGCGTTCGTCGTCCTGGTGTTCCTGCTCATCGGCGCCCTCACGTCGCGCGAGATCGTCGACCGCCGCAACGCGGAGACGCACTCGTTCGAGCTGCAGTCGCGCAACGTGTCACGGTCGCTGGCGCAGCAGGCGAGCGACAGTTTCCAGACGATGGACTCAGTGCTGGTCGACCTCACCGAGACGATCGGCGCGAAGGGAACTGGGCCCGAGCGGATTCCGGCGCTGCGGCAAGTCATAAGGGCGCAGGTCGCGGCGTTGCCGATTCTCCACAACGTGTTCGTCATCTCGCCGACCGGCGATCTGCTAGTCGATGCGTTCGGACACGAGAAGGTCAACTACCGCGACCGCGCTTGGTTCATCTACGCGCGGACGCACCGGGATCTCGGGACGTACATCGGGGCCGCGGTGCGCAGCCGAACCGACGGCCAGTGGGTCATCCCCATTCAGCGGCGCCTCAACCATCGTGACGGGACCTTCGCCGGGATCGCGCTCGCCGCGATCCGCGTGCGATACTTCGAAACGCTCTACGACGCGGTCGATGTCGGAAAGTTCGGCGCGGTCACCCTGCTGCGCGACGACGGCCGTATCTTGGTCCGCGATCCGCTGCAAACGTCCGTGCTCGGAAAGCCGTTCGGCAAGGCGGCATGGTTTCGCCGTATCGATCCGTCGTCGGCGTTCGGACTGACCGCTGGGCGTTCGGCGGTCGACGGTGTGTTGCGCTTCAACAGCTTCAGCCGGGTGCCGCGCTATCCGGTGACCGTACTCGTCGGGATGTCGGAGGACGAGGTGCTGTCGGAGTGGCGCTGGGAAAGCTTGATCGACGTCGCCGAGGTCGCCGCGGTGCTCTTGCTGCTCGCCGTACTCGGTTACTATCTGCTGCGGCAGGTTCGCGTGCGCGCGGCGGCCGAACGCGAGCTGTCGCGCTTCGCGCTGGTCGACGGTCTCACCGGGCTCGGCAACCGGCGCCACCTCGACGACGTGCTCGAACGGGAATGGCTGCGGGCGATGCGCGCGCGCGCGCCCTTCTCGTTTCTGATGATCGACGCCGACGGGTTCAAAGCGTACAACGACCACTACGGGCACCGCGCGGGCGACCGCGTGCTCAAGACGATCGCCGCCTGCATTGCCGCGGCGGTCGGGCGGCCCGAGGACTGCGCGGTCCGGTACGGCGGGGAAGAGTTCGCGGTACTGCTGCCCGGCACCGACGAGGCCGGCGCCTACCGCGTGGCGGAATCGATTCGCAACGCGGTGGCGGCGCGCGCAATCCCGCACATCGGAAAGCCGGGATTCGTGACGGTCAGCGTCGGGCTCGCCACGCTGCGGCCCGAGCGCGGCACCGGATCGGGCACGATCGTCGAGGCCGCCGACGCCGCGCTCTACGAAGCCAAGCGCAACGGACGCAACCGCACCGAGGTCGCCGTCCGGCACGTCCCGGTGGCCGGCGCCTAGCAGCCCGCTAGGAGGCGCACCGCCGGGATCGAACGCGGCGACGATGGGACGCGTGGGCGCGCTGCAGCGAATGAGCGCGCGATTTTTCTATTCTTCCCTGGCGGAAGTCTTGTTCACCAACGCCTGGTACTCGCTCGTCGCCAAGCTCGACCGTCACGGCCAAGAGACGTTCATGAACTACGGGTACGCCGAGCTCGACGGCGCCGATCCGCCGTTGCCGGCGAGCTTCGAGGTCCATCGCTGCGCCGTGCAGCTGTACCGTCACGTCGTCTCGCGCGCCGAGCTGGGCGGAAAGGACGTGCTCGAGATCGGCTGCGGCCGGGGCGGCGGGGCGTCGTACGTCTCGGCCGAGCTGGCACCGCGCCGTTACGTCGGGCTCGACATCAACGCGACGGCGATCGCCTTCGACCGCCGTCACTACCGCGATCAGACGAACCTCGCGTTCGTGGCCGGCGACGCCCACGCGCTGCCGTTCGCCGACGAGTCGTTCGACGTTGCCCTCAACGTCGAGTCGTCCCATCACTATCGCGATCTGGCGGCGTTCTTGGGCCAGGTGCACCGCGTGCTCGCGCCGGGCGGGACGTTTCTGATGGCCTGCTTTGCGCGCAAGAACGAGCTCGCGCGCCTGCGCGAGCCGCTGGACCGGTCGCGCTTCGAGTGCGTGCTCGAGGAAGACATCACCGCCAACGTCGTGCGCGCGCTCGAGCTCGATAGCGCGCGGCGCGTCGACGCCCTCGGCCGGCTGTGCCCGGCGCCGCTGCGAGGGTTCGGGCGCGAGTTCGCGGGCGTACGCGGCTCGGAGCTCTACGAGTCGTTCGCGTCCGGGCGACGGCGTTATCTGAACTTCGTTCTGCGCAAGCCGAGCTGAGCGCGCTCAGCTGCCGTAGAACTCCATCTCCCACTTACGCTGCTGCCGTTGCGCCGCGCGGATGAAGGGAGCGTGCGCCGCGAACGCGAGCAGCACGCGGTTGAGGACGTTGGCCGGAAAGCGCAACGGTCGCACGAAGTCGACGAACAGCACCACGCGCACCTGATCGCTGCGGTTCCACGCTTCGTGCTCGTACGAGTCGTCGAAGACGAGCACGCGGCCTTCGTCCCAGTGACAGACGCGGGAGCCGACGCGGATCGCGACGGCGTCACTCGTATCGGGCACGATCAAACCGAGATGCAGGCGCAGCAGTCCGTTATACGGTCCACGGTGTGGGAGCAGGTGCTTGCCGGGCTCAAAGATCGAGAACATCGCCGTCGACAGGCCGGGAACCGTCCGCAGCGCGCTCCACGTCCGCGGACATCGCGCGATGTTGCGCGGCAGCTTGCAGCCCACGCCGACGAACAGAAACGACTTCCAGCCGCGGTCGTCGCTGACGGCTCCGACGTCGGCCAGGATGTCTTGGAACCCCGGCAGCTCGTCTTTGCGCGTCATGAGACCGTCGAGCTCGGCGCGGATCGTCCGCCATTCGCGCTCGAGCGCCGGAACCCACGCGAACTCGGCCGGATCGAGCACGGCGTCGTTGGGCACCTTCGAGCACGCGCGGTTGAGCCGCTCGGCGAACGGCAGGATGCGCAGCAGCAGCCGCGCGGACAACGTCAGCCGGGTCTTGCCCTCGGACAGCCAGCGGTGCTCATCGGCGGCTATGCGTTCGATGTTGCTGTTACGCTCGAATGGCCGTGAACGTTCCCGTCACGCCGGGCAGCGTCGAGAACGTCCACGTTCCGCGAATCACGCCGTCGCCGCCGAGCGCGCCGTGGAACGTCTCGGTGCCGGTCACGCCGATCGCGTTCGTCCGGATCGAGTGCCACGCAAACAGGATGCGGTTCGCGTTGACGGTGCCGGCGGCCGATCCGACGCCGTTGGGACCGCGGCACGTCCCGCTGACGACGTCGCCGGACTGCCGAAACACGCACACCGGGCTCACTTTGCCGGCAAAGTTGCCTCTGACCATCGTGCCGCTGACGCTCCACGTCCCTGCGAAGCTGATGGCGGCCGCTGCCGGTTGCGGCGGCGCGGCGAGCAGCGCGAACCCGGCGAGAGCGGATACGAGAACGACCCTGGCGATACGTTGCACGGGGAGACCTCCTTCGATTCGCGTGTCCGTTCGGTTGCGGGACGGCGGTGCCTACGGTCGGAGCGTACGCGACGCGACCCGCCTGCGCAATGGGGGAACTCCCTACCCGACCCCCAGCGGGGCCGCGGTCAGCTGCAGGCGCGGACGACGACCACGAGCAGAAACAGCACCAGGAACACCTGCATCGTGCGGGCCGCCATGCGGCGCGCCTTGACGGCGCTCGGATCGTCGAGCCGCGCTTCGGTCCAGGTCGAGGCCGCCGTGCCGTAGAGTCCCGGCGCCTTGGTCCACACCGTGCCGCCGTCGGTGACCGAGGTGCCGGCGCCGGCCGCGATCGCGTCGGCGATCTCGCCGAGCGGAAGCGTGCTCGACGGACCGCTGGTGTTGCTGAAGATCCCGATGCGCTCGCCGTCGTCGGTGACGACCGACAGTGAGTCGCGCATGTTGACTAAGCCGAACGAACGGAAGGCTTCCTGCCGGCGCTCGACCGAGTGGATGCGCGCGAGCGGCAGCGAGATCGTGCGGAAGCGCGGCACGAGCAGCCCGTTGTGGCCTGACGGCACCGTCGCGTCGAGCGCCGTCGCGCTGACGCTGATCCGCGTGCGCGCCATGGCGACGTAACCGAACGTCACGAAGAGGCCAAAGCATAGCAAGATCGCGCCGGTGACGGCGAGGATCGCGTTGGCGACGGGATCGCTCACCCCCGAGATGAGCGGCAAGCAGAAGAGCAGGACGGCGAAGCCGTACATGAAGCCGGCGGCGACGCCGATGATCACGCGCGAGGCGGTGCCGAATTGCCACGTGCGATCGGTCGAGGGCATCAAATCGCGGCCCCGTTCGCCGAGCCGCGAACCGGCACCCCCGCCGACGTGCTAGCCTACGTCACGTACGCGTTGCCGGAATTCCAGTCACCGCGGCCCACCGGAAGCAGATCGAAGATGTGCCAGGTCGGGCACAGCTGATCGATCCCGCGCGTCGTGTCGTCGGGAAACTCGGCGTGCGCGGTGAGCACGTGCCGAACGCCGTCGGCCGATTTCTCGAAGACGAGAACGGTCGGGATGGGCTGACCGTCGCGTTCGGCGCCGGTATCCCGCGCGAACGACGGGTCGGCGTCGGCGACGACGCGGATGCGCTGCCACTTGCGGTGCGACTTCCACGCCTGGAGCTGGTCGGCGGGAGCCAGCGACGCCGCGACGACGGCGGCTCGCTGCGCGACGTGATGCGCGACGCCGTCCCAAGCATCGACCCACATCGAGCACATCGGGCAGAACTCCTGGTCGTCCTGCCAGTACATCAGGTGGTACACGACCAGATAGGGTTTGCCGTCGTCGAAAAGCTGCGAGAGCTTGACCCGCTCGGTGCCGTCGAAGAACTCGTAGTCAGCGATGAGCGGACCAGGCGGAAGCGCTCGCCGCATCGCGGCAACCTGCTCGACGTGCTCGCGCAGCTCGAGCTCCGCGGAGATGAGCTTTTCACGAGCCGCGCGGTACTCTTCGCTCGCACCCGCCATCGTGAGTGCCGTCGGTTCCACCGTGCTCTCGTTTCTACGCGTGCAGGTGGGTCAACAGGTACGCGCGCGCCTGCGCGGCGTCGGCGCGGTTGAGAAACAGCAGCGACACCTCGCCGACCGGCGAGCGGTCGACGAGCCCGGTGGTCAGCTTGTTGATCATCGTCGCACTCTTGGTGAGCTTCAGGTCGATCAGCCAATTCGTCTGATACTGATACGGCTGCGAGATCGAAGCGATCTGCTTCGTCGGGACGGTGACGTCCATCGTGTTCTGCGGAAACACGCGCTCGATCGTCAGCACGCCGGACGCAAGGGTCACCTTTTGCGAGCTGGCTCCGGGTCTGGCCGGCAGCTTCACGTTCCAATTCGGGACGCTTTGCGAAAGCGCCGCGGACGCCGTCAAGAGCACGATCCCGAACGTCAAAACGAGACGAGGCACAGCGAGCACGTTCGGCCTCCGCAATCGAGCCAGAGTGCGACCTCGGTCATTGCCGCTTCGATCCAGCCCCTCCCTCCAGGCCATCGACTGAACTGAGGGATACTTCCCGCTCTGAGTGGCTCATTTGAGCCATTCGACTCAGAAGGGAAGCGACCCATGTCAACCATCATCATCGCAGCGGCCATCGCGCTGGCGCTGCTGCTCGGCGCGGCCGCACCTCTCACCGATCCCGGCGGCGGCGGAACGCCTCCGCCGGTCTCCGGCAGCGGACCGCCCGGATAAGGCGTCGGCAGGAAGAGGCGTTCCGGGCGGCGCCTCTTCGCACTGCATGGCTAGGCCGAAACGAGCCCTCTCACCGCTGGAGTCGGCGCACGTTTCGTTCCGGGCGGGGGACTACAGCAGTGCCCTGGACGAGGCATCGCGCGTCGTTCGGGGAGGCGGCCCGCACGCGCAGGATGCGTCGATCCTGATCGCGCGGATCCATCTGCGGACCGGAGCGTCCGCCGCGGCGGTCGCGGCGCTGGAGCCGGAACGCCCGATGCGGCACAATGCGACCGCCGCGACGCTGCTCGGCGTCGCGTACTGCCGGCTCGGCGACACGGCCACCGGCGTGCCGATGATCGAGAGCGCGCATCGCCACGCCGTCGGCGCCGGCGAACGCGCCGAGTCGGCATATTACCGCGCGTGGGTCGCATACGTCGAACGCGATCTCGACACAGCGGAACGATGGATCGCCGCATCGTTGGACGACGCGGGCGGAATCGTGTACGCGCTCGGCCTGGCGCTGAGCGGTTGGATCTCCGAGGCGCGCGAGGATTATCGCGGAGCGGTTCGCGCGCATCGCTTGGCGCTGGGCGCCCTGCGCAACGGCGACGAACGCGACGATGAGCTGGCGGCGCGCATCATCCACGGGTTGGCGGTGTTTGCGGCCGAAATGCCGGATCCCGATCTGGCCGAGTTCGTGCGCGCGCAGGCGGCTGCGACGGCGTGGCCCGCATCGGTCACGACGCAGCGTTTTCAGACGAGCTTTCATCTTGCCGTCGCGCGTGTGAACGAAGGTCTGCCGGAGGCGGCGCTCGAGGAGTTCGACGAGTCGGTTGCACCGCCGGTGCAGCCGGCTTTCGAGGCGCAGGTGCGCTTGGAGTCGGCGGACGTGTACCGGATGCTGGAGGAGCCCGTCGCGGCGCGCCGAGCGTTGCGCGCCGCCGCCCAGGCGCTGCGGCGAGTGGATTGGAGCTCTGCCAGCATCGACGACACGACGGCGCTGCTCGAGTCGGCCTGTTTGGCCGCCCGGCTCGATCCGACCACGGCATCGGAGTGGATCGTCCGGTACGCTGCCGTTCCGAAGAACGATCCGGGTTGGTCGGCGCTGAAGGGAGACGCGCGCGTGCACGCGTCGGAGCTGCACGCGCGCGGGTTGGTCGACGTCGCGATCGCCGATCGAAAGCGCGGCCTGCAGCGGCTCCATGAAGCGGCGAGGATGTGGGAGCGGATCGGCTACCATCGTCGCGCGGCGTATGCGGCGGCGGACCTCGCGGCATCGGGCGACGTCTCGAGCGCCGAACGGATCGCCGGCCTGTTGGCGCAGACACCGCGCCATCCACTGCTGCGGGTCGCGCGCGACGTTCCGCCCGCGAGCCGCGCCGCGGATGCGTCCTGCCTCGACCTCTTGCCGTCTGAACGACGCGTGCTCGAAGCGTTGTGCGCGGGCATGTCGGTGAAGGAGATGGCGCAAACGTGGGGACGCAGTCCGTTCACCATCCGCAATCAGCTCAAGCGGCTGTTTGCGAAATTCGGCGTGTCGAGTTCCGCTGCGCTCGTGGCGAAGGCGCTGCGCCCCGGCTTGCTGCAGACCGGAGCGCGACCACCCGAGCACTCTGCGCCCGAGCGGCCGCGCCGCGCGCGCCCACGACCCTAGGACCGAGTCTCAAATCGACGACCCCGGCTGCTGGCTCATCTGAGCCATCGACGAGACCTTTCCCTCCCGGCCGATCCCTCGTGCCGGCTGGTGCTTTCGGTCCAGGACTCGGCGTCTCGGCTTTGCCCACAACGTGCCGATACAGGTGAGAGCGGGCGGCTCGACACCGTGCCGCACGTATCGAGTCCGACCCTGGGAAAACCGATGACGCCAGCGATCACCAATGCCGCCGCGTGCGGGCCCGTCCCAACCCTGAGCTCACTGCTGTCTCCGGTCGAGCCGGACGCGTTCTTCGAGGAGTACTTCGAGCGCGGGCCGCTCCACGTCGCGCGCGGCGAAGCGCGGTTCTTCGGCGACGTCTACGACGTCGCCGAGCTCGAAGCGACGCTCGACGTCGGCGCGCGACACGTCGAACAGTTCGCGATGACCAAGGGCGGTGAAACGCTCGACCGTGACGCGATCACGATCGAGCGCCGCAGCGTGCGCTCGCGCTACACCGGCAAGCCGCCGCTGCTGGTGATCGATCCGCGCGCGGTCGCGTCACGCTTCGAGAGCGGCTACACGCTGCTGATCAAGGACGCGGCTTCGTTCAGCCCGCGGCTGCAGGCGCTGTGCAACCGGCTGCAGACCGATCTCGAATCCTACGTTCAGGCCAACGTCTACTTCACGCCGCCGCGCGCGCAGGGGTTCGCGCTGCATCACGACACCCACGACACCTTGATCCTGCAGATCGAGGGAACCAAGACGTGGCGCGTCCACGAGCCGGCCGTCGAGCTGCCGATCGAGACGCAGCCCTACGCGAAGGGCGAGCACGGTGCGTGCGCGGCGGCGCCGCGCGAGCTGACGCTGGCGCCCGGCGACACGCTCTACCTTCCGCGCGGCTTCCGTCATGAAGCCGCCACCGCCCAGAGCCGGTCGCTGCACGTCACGCTCGCGCTGTTGCCGCTGCGGGTGATCGACTTGGTCGAGGGCGCGCTGCAGTTCGCCGCCGTGTCGCAGGTCGAGCTGCGCCGCGCGCTGCCGCGCGGCTGGCATCTCGATCCGGCCTTCCCCGACCGCTTCGCCGCGCAGGTCACCGCGCAGCTCGCGCGCGAGCTGCGCGGCGCGTGCGTTCGCGCGGCTCGCGATCTGGTGTGCAACGACGCCTTCGCCGTCACGCGCACCGTCGCCGACGAGATCTTCGCCAACCTCGACCGTCTCGCCGCCGCCGGGCCGGACTCGACGGTGTCGCTGCGCGGCGAAGCACCGTTCTTGGTGCGCGACCGCCACACGTCGGTACAGGTCGTCGCCGCCGGAAAAGCGGTGAGCCTGCCGATCGCGTGCGCTCCGCTGCTCGAGCGCCTGCGCCGCGGCCCGGCCACGCTCGCCGAGGTCGATCGCATCCTGCCCGACGCCGGCCGTTCGCTGCTCGCGATGCTGGTCACCGACGGAATCGCAGCGATCGGTTAGACCAGCGGGCGCGGCTCCGTGGCCGCGGTAGGGTTGTCCCCCATGCGCAGGTCGGACGGTGGTTGCTATCATGCTCGCATGCCGCCTGCCCCGGATGTCCTGACGTGGAGCTACAACCTCGCATCGAAAGCGGTCCTCACGATCTTGGCTGTCGGGGTGACCGCGCTGGGCTTGGTGATCTTCCTGCTGCCGTTCGCGATCGGACCTGCGCCGGCGGCGGCGTTCTGGACGCTCGAACTGAGCGGCGCGGTGATCGTCGGGTTCGGCGTCTTCCTGGTTTTCGGCTTGAGCGCGGTGGTGCGCACGCGGCTCACGCTCGACCGTACGTCGTTGCGCGGGCTCGTACCGAACGGCGCGGGCCGCCTGCTCGTTCCGCGCTTTCGTGCGATCGACGTTCCGGTCGCCGACATTCGCTCGGTCGAGCGGCGGGCCGAGATCGTCAAAGCGTTCGGCTTCACCACCGCGCGCGAGTCGCTGTCGATCGTAACGGACGGCGACGTTCGCATCGGGCTCTTCAGCAACGCCGATACCTCGCTCATTCGCCTGCCGCTGGCGACGATCGCCGGCGCGATCGCAGCCGCCGCCGGCGTCGCGGTGACCGATCGCGGCACCGTGCTCACCACGGCGAAAGGTCTCTACGGCGAAGCGGCTTCGTCCTGGACCGAACCTCCGCTCGATGCCGCGTCGGCAGCAAGAGCACGGCGCGCGACCGTGATCACGCTCCAGATCATCGTCGCGCTGATGATGCTGACGTTCATCCTGCGCGCCTGCGGCAGCTGACGGCGCAGGCGCGAACCGCCGTGCGCTGCCGCGGCGTACAACGTGCATGCAACAAATCTTCACAGTCGCCGCTCTGATTGCTTCCTTCACGCTGCCGCAGATCGGCATGACGACGAGTAGCCCTATCGGCGTCGCGACCTGTTACACGGTCGACTTGCTGCATCCCGGAGCATACGCCGATTACCAGTTGCCGTTTCCCTACCAGTCGTTGGAGCTCTCCTATCGCAACACGCAGGACGCCGTCGCGACGCGAGTGACCTTCGACGTGGTGCAGGCCGGAGTGCACACCACCATCGTCGACCGCGGGCACTTCAGCAAAGGCGTCCTCATCGACCGCGACTTCGTCAACGTACTCGATGGCTACGGCGACACGCAGGCCGCCTGTAGCGTGACGGCGGTGACCTACGCCGACGGTTCGAGCTGGACGCCGGCCGGGGGCCGCGTGACGACGGCAGCAACGCTTCCGTAGACACCCGCGGCGCGCACGCACGACCGCCATTGACGGGGTCCGAGCACGGCGGTACAATCGGTGATCCTCCGAGCTGCGTGAAAGGGTGTTTCCATGACTCAAGGATTCAAGGTCATCGAAGGGACGGAGCACGCGCATCCCGCCGACCACAAGGACATCGGTGCGACCGATCCGGGCAAGTCCGTCTCGGTCACGCTGATCCTGCGCCGCCGGGCGGGCAAGAAGCCCTTGGAGATCGAGGACTTCGCCCGCTCCGCCGCGCGCCGTCACGAGCGTATCACGCACGATCAGTTCGCCGGTGCGTACGGCGCGGAGCCGCGCGAGATCGCAGCGGTCCAGACCTGGGCGCGCAGCCACGGTCTGGAGGTCGTCGACACGAATCCGGCGGCGCGGTCGGTGGTCGTGCGCGGTACGGTCGGTGCGGTGAACGAAGCCTTCGGCGTCGAGCTGCACGATTACAAGACTCCGCGCGAAACGTATCACAGTCACGACGGCCCGGCGACGCTGCCGCCGGAGATCGCCGAGTACGTCGAAGCGACGAGCGGTTTGGACAACCGCACCGTTCCGGCCGTGCACTACACGACGGCGAACGTGACGGCGAGCGCGAGCGATCCGCCGAACACCGCGCCGCTCACGCCGCAGCAGGTGGCCGCGCTCTACGACTTTCCGACCGGCACCGGCAGCGGCCAAACCGTCGGCATCTACGAGATGGCGACCAGTGGGGGCCCGCCCGGCTACTCGCTGTCGGACATCACCGCGACGATGAAAGGCTACGGCCTGCCGGCACCGCAACCGATCGACGTCGCCGTCGACGGGGTGACGAACTCCGGCGTCTCCGACGGCGAGACCGGGCTCGACATCACCGTCGCCGGCGCCGTCGCGCAGGGCGCGAAGCTCGCGGTCTATTTCACCGGCGGGCAAACTCAGAACATCATCCACGCGCTGCAGCGCATGATCCATCCCAACACCGGCGACCCCGAGCCCACCGTGATCTCGATCAGTTACGGCTGGGGACCGGACGACGAGAACGCCGGCAGCTTCTCGTCGCAAGAGTACACGCAGATCAGCGCGCTGTTCCAAGACGCGGCGAACCTGCACATCACCGTGCTCGTCTCATCGGGTGACTCGGGCGCGTACATCGCGAGCACCACCGCGGCGCAAGTGAGCTATCCGGCCAGCGATCCGTGGGTGACGGCGTGCGGCGGAACGACGGTCGGAAACGTCAACGGCGCGAACTTCGACGAGTACGCCTGGAACGATCAGGGCGCCGGCGGTCCGGGCGCGAGCGGCGGCGGCGTGAGCGGACGGTTCCCCGTACCGGTCTATCAGAACGGCGCCGGAGTGCCGAACCAGATCGTCACGAACCAGCCCGGTCGCGGCGTGCCGGATCTGGCCGGAAACGCGAGCGAGAACAGCGGCTACGTGCAGTACATCTCGGGCAGTCCGCAACCGGTCGGCGGCACCAGCGCGGTCGCACCGCTGTACGCCGGCCTCATGGCGATCGTCAACGCGAACCTCGGCGCGCCGGCTGGATTCCTCAACCCGACGATCTACGGTCTGGCCGGTTCGGGGTTCCGCGACATCACGTCGCCGCCGGGACCGGCAAACAACTCGTACGGATCGGTCACCGGCTATCCGGTCAAGACCGGCTGGGACGCCTGCACCGGCTGGGGCAGCGTCAAGGGCACCGCTTTGCAAACCGCCCTGAAGAACGCGTAAGACACGAACGCGCGCCCGCGAGGTTCGCGGACGCGCGTTCTTCCCGATGCGCGGTTCGAGCGATCAGCCGTGGCGCCGTTCGGCGGGCTGGCTGGCGCGCGCAGCCGGAGCCGCCTGACGTGCGGCCGGTGCGGCATAGCTGCGCTGTGCCGGTGCCGAATACGTGCGAGCAACCTGCTGCGGTGCCGAGTAGGTGCGAGCAACCTGACGCGGTGCCGAGTACGTGCGCGCAACCTGCGGCGGTGCCGAGTACGTGCGAGCGACTTGCGGCGGTGCCGAGTAGCTGCGCGCAGGCGCGGCGTCGCTGCGGGTCTGCGGAGCGACGTACGAGGTGCGCGGGACGTTGCTTACCACTGGTCGCGAGGTATGCGAGACGTTGCCGGCGTTGCCGACGTAGCCGTGCGGACGATTCTCCCAGCCGGCCGGCGGTGCCGTCGCGCGGCGAACTTGGCCGTCGTAGACGAACGAACGCTGCTCGAAGCGGCGGGTGCCGAGGTCGAAGACGAGACTGAACGACGGACCCCAGCCGTAGGCATATCCCGGATACCATGCGCCCGGACCGTAGTACACGGCAACCGGCGCCGGCCCTTGGTATTCGTACGGCGTGTCGATCTCCATCGCGTCGAAGTTCGAGCCGTCGGCATATCCGTCGATCGTTACGCTCATCCCCGGTTCGAGGGTGAGTCCGGTCGGATCAATGATCGTCCCTTGGTGCAGCTCGACGCTGTCGTTGTAACCGTTGCTGTCGCTGACGGTGATGTTCCAGGTGTCGTTGATCGAGGCAACGGTTCCCTGGATCTGCTGGTTCGCGTCGCCGACGGCATACGGCGGAATGTCTTGCGCCGATGCGATCGCCGGCGTGATGAGTGCGGTGGCTGCTATGGCCGCGCCGAGCAGCCGCGGAATGAGGAGGTTTCTAATCTGTTTCATGAGGTGCTCCGACCTTTCTGCGGAGCGTGGCCTCATCGTCCCACTTGTCAATGTGAGGACGTTGGGACCAATCAACCTCTCATCTCCGTGCCGGCCTCCAATCGCCTGGTAGCCGGCAAATCGTCATACCGAGCGCAGCCGGGCGGAACTCAGACGATGGCGATCGAGCGGCGATAGTCGTCGGCGAAGATGCTCTTGGGAATCATCGCGTGTACGCCGTTTTGCACGTCGACCATCTGTGTGATGCGGAAGTCGACGGCGATCGAGGCCAAGCCGTAGGCGTCGTCCCGGCTCAGGCCGGCCTTCGCGTGCAGGAAGTCGATGGTCGAATGCAGCGCGATGCGCAGCGCGTCGTTCACCGACGGGTCCATGCCCATCGCGATCCAATGGGTGGGCGTTTCGGCGAACGGCCAGGGCAGCGCGGCGTTCTTGTGCAGGATGACCTGCATGCGCGCTTCCTCCATCGCCGTCTCGATCGCGGTGAGGTTGACTTCGCCGTCGCCCTGGAGCGCGTGCGAGTCGCCGGTGAACAGGAGGCCGCCGGGGTGGAAGACCGGCACGAACAACGAGGAGCCGGTGGTGAGTTCCTTGAGATCGATGTTCCCGGCAAATCGGCCGGGGGCGACGGAGCTGACGGGAGCGTCACCCGGCGGCGCGAGTGCGATCGTTCCCTGGAACGGTTTCAGCTCCAGCCGGATGCGGTCGCTGAAGGCGACGTACCGATCGTCGGGGCGCAGGGTGAAGTAGTGCACGTGACCGTCCGGAAAGTCGTCCGGAAGCGTACCGGTGTGCAGCGCGCCGGGGTTGTGGAAGTTCGCACCAAACCCGATGGTTCTCAGCCGCAGCATGCGCAGTTGCACCACGTCTCCGGGCTGAGCGCCGTTGATCGCGATGGGGCCGATGATGCTGTGCACGCCGCGTCCGGGCGAGGCCTTGCGCATCGCGGCGAGGTCATCCGCGGAGACGCCGGGCTGGAGCCGGTTGAGGAAGTGCGTCCAGGTGTTCTCGTAGACGATGACGTCGCCCGAATCCACCGCGAAGATCGGCGGGCGGGTCGGATCGAACAGGCCCTGCACCACGGTGTCGTTGTTGCTCGGCACGCGGTGAACGCGTCCGAGCGGCACCGGGCTGGTCGTCGACGTCCACGCGTCGCCGGCCGCGCCGCTTGCCGGTGCGGCGGCCGCCGCGTCGGGCAGGACCGTTTCCGCCAGAGCGAACGCCGCAGCTGCGCCGGCCCCTCGCAGGGCGGTCGCGCGCGAGACGCGCCAGCCTTCGTAGCGCTGCTCGAGCTGGTCGCGGTCGACGCCGTCGCGCGCGCGGAGCTCGCGCCGCCGGCGCTCCTCGTTGAGAAAACCGGTCAACGCGTCGCTGAAACGCCGGCCGATCCAGTGGTCGCTGCAGCCAAACATGTTGGGAGCGTATCAGAATTGCGTAGCGCGCAACATCGGCCGATTGGCCGTGTCGAAGAGGGTCAGACCTCGACGGTGAGCGGCAGGGAATCGTAGGCTCGGATCGTGTTGTTCACCCGGAGGTGCGGCTCGCCGGCAAGGCGCAGGCGCCGCACGCGGCGCGCGAGCGCGGCCAGCACCGCCTCGCCCTCCAAGCGCGACAGCAGCTCACCGACACAGCGATGGATGCCCGACCCGAACCCGACGTGCCCGCCGGTGCGCCGAGTGAGGTCGTAGCGGTCGGCGTCGTTCCAGCGCCGCGGATCGCGGTTCGCCGAAGCGAGGAAGAGCAGAACCTTCGCGTCCTCCGGGATCGTCACGCCCGCGACGTCGGTAGTCGTCGTCGTCGTCCGGAAGAACGTCTGCACCGGCGATTCCAACCGGATCGCCTCGTCGAATGCGGTGCGCGCGAGCGAGACGTCGGCCCGGAGTGCTTCAAAGGCCTCGGGTGACCGCGCGAGGCAGAAGAGCGCCGCGGCGAGCGAGCTGATGGTCGTATCGAGTCCGGCGCTCAGCAGCGAGCGGACCAGCATCGGCGCCTCGTCCTCCGCGATGTCGCCCGCGTCGACCGCAACATAGATGTGCGCGCCGAGCCCGTCGGGTGAAAGCGCAGAGCGCGCGCACATCTCCATGACAGCGGGAAGCACGATGCTCGTGGCGGCGAGCGCGGTCTCGAGCCGCTCGTTGCGCGGCCCGAACGCGTTGAACACCATGTCACCGAACGTCAGCAGCTTCTCGCGCCCGTCGCTGCGCAGGCCGACGGCGTTCGGAAAGACGCGCAGCGGAAACTCTTTGGCGAGATCTTGGGCGCCGTCGAAGGTTCCGCGGGACGCCAGCCGGTCGACGAGGTCGTCGGCCTCTTGCTCGAAGACGGGCTTGAGATCGCGCAGCGCGCTCGGAGAGAGAACCCTCAGCAGCACCTTGTGCGTGCGCGTGTGGAGCGGCGGGTCGGCTTCCAGAATGATGCTCGGCTTGCGCCACGGCTCCTCGCGATGGAAATTCGCCATCCCGACTCCGGCCCCGGACCCGAACGTCTTCCAGTCGTTCAGCGTGGCGGCGACCTCTTCGTAACGGCCCATCGACCAGACGCCGTAGCGTTCGAGATACACCACCGGACCGGCATCGCGCAGCTGCGCGTGATACGGCCACGGGTCGGTGAGAAACGCTTCGCTGAACGGGTCGACGTCCGAAGAGGGAGCGCGGCCGGCGATCATGTCGTCCGTCCTTCCGGTGTTATCAAGGTTCGTCCTTAGTCCCGGCGACGGAGCCGCGCGCTCCTGCCGTCTCGCGTCAGTCGATGTCGAAACCGAAGTCGAGGATGCGCGCGCTGTGCGTCAGGGCGCCCGACGATATGAGATCGACGCCGGTCTCCGCGACGGCGCGTACGGTTGCCGCGTCGATGCGTCCGGACGCTTCGAGCAGCGCCCGCCCACCCGTGCGCGCGACCGCCTCGCGCAGCTGCTCGGGCGTGAAGTTGTCGAGCAGAACGATGTCGGCGCGCGCCGCGAGGGCCTCGTCCAATTGTCCCAGGGTGTCGACTTCGACTTCGATCTTCACGAGGTGCCCCGCATGACGACGCGCCGCCTCGATCGCCGCGGTGACGCCGCCGGCGACGGCCACGTGGTTGTCCTTGATGAGGATCGCGTCGTCGAGACCGAACCGGTGGTTGGCGCCGCCGCCGTCACGCACGGCCGCCTTTTCCAGGGCCCGCATCCCGGGCGTCGTCTTGCGCGTGTCCACGATCGTGGCGCGCGTGCCGGCGACGGCTTCGACCAGCCGCGACGTCGCGGTGGCCACGCCGCTCAACCGGGAGATAAGATTCAGCGCGGTCCGCTCACCGGTGAGCAGCGCTCGAAGCGGCCCGCTGACCGTCGCGACGACGGTTCCTGGCGAGACGCGGTCGCCGTCGGCGACGGCACTCGCGACGTGCACGCGCGGATCCAACACCGCGAAGACGCGTTCGACGACGAACAGGCCGGAGACGACACCCGATTCGCGCGCGACGATGCGGCCTGTTCCCTGCGCGTCCGCGGGCACGATCGCATCCGTGGTGAGATCTCCAGCTCTCCCGAGATCTTCGCGCAGCGCCGAGCGCACGAAGTCGTCGACGAGCAGCGCGATCACGACGTCTTCGCCAGCGCCGGGCCGCCGACGATCGTGCGCCGGGCGAACGCGGCCTCGGCGGAAGGATGATCGCTGCGCTGGTGAGCGCCGCGGCTCTCCCTGCGAGCGCGCGCGGATCGCGCAACGGCTGCGGCGAGGTATGCGGCGTCGGCGACGCGCTCGCTCGGCGGTTGGGCGGCGAGCGCGTCGAACACGCTCAGCGCGCGTTCGATGCCGCGGCCGTCGCGCACGACTCCCAACCCGTCGCTCATCGCCTCGCGCAGGCGCTGCATGGTCGCGCCGTCGTCTTCGCCGCGGTCGCGAATCCGCGACGGTACGGCGGCGAGTGCGCGAGTAGCGCCGGGCGCGATTCCGCTGATCGCACGTCCGACTCTGGCGCCGAAGACGAGCCCTTCGACCAGCGAGTTGCTCGCCAGACGGTTCGCACCGTGGAGGCCGGTGGCCGCCGCCTCACCGCACGCCCACAGCCCCGGCAGCGAAGTGCGACCATCGACGTCCGTCGCGATCCCGCCGATCGTGTAGTGCGCCGCCGGCGTGACGGGAATCGGCGCGGTCCGCGGGTCGATTCCGGCGCGCATCGCGGTCGCGTGGATCCCCGGGAAGCGCGCGGCGAACGTCGCGCCCAGCGCGCGGGCGTCCAAGAATGCGGAACGCCCCTCGCGCTCGACGTCGGCGACGGCGCGCGCGACAATGTCGCGCGGGGCGAGATCGCCGCGCGGATCGATATCGCGCATGATCGGCGCACCGCGCTCGTCGATCAGAACGGCGCCCTCTCCGCGCACCGCTTCGCTCACCAGCGGCAGCGGATCGGTGCCCACGCGCATCGCGGTGGGATGAAACTGCACGAACTCGAGGTCGGCGAGCTGCGCCCCGGCGCGCGCCGCCATCGCGATACCGGTACCGGATGAACCGAGCGGCGTCGTGGTTCGCGCGTACAACCCGCCGAACCCGCCCGTCGCCAGCACGACGGCGTCCGCGGTCACGAGCATGGGTTCACCGTCGGATCGAACCAACACCGCACCGCGGACGCTGCCGTCCGAAGCGGTGAGCAGTCGCGACGCGTGCACGCCTTCGAGCAGCGTAATGTGCGGGCGCGCGCGAACGGCGGCGAGCAGCGCTCGCGTGATCGCTTCTCCGGTCGCGTCCGCGACGTGTGCGATCCGCCGGCGCGCATGCGCGCCCTCGAGGCCGAGCGAGAGCGTGCCGTCGTCCTCACGAGCGAACGGAACCCCGAGCGCAACGAGCGCCGCGATCGAGAGCGGCGCCTCGGCGGTGAGCACGTCGACCGCCGCATCGTTCGCGATGCCGCCGCCCGCCGCGCGCGTATCCGCGGCATGCAGCGCCGGGGAGTCCTCGCGTCCGAGGGCCGCCGCGAGGCCGCCCTGGGCCCACGCGGAAGCCAGGTCGCGCCCCAGCGGCGCTTCGCTGGCGACGACGACGGGCCGATCGTCGAGCGCCAGCGCCGCGGAGAGCCCGGCGACGCCCGCACCGACAATGAGAACGCTCGTCCTCATGCGACTGCCAGCATCTTGTCGACCGCCGCCAACGCGCGCACGCGCACGTCCTCGTCGACCAGAATCTCGTCCTGCAGGGTCTCCAGCGCGCGCAGGATCTTCGGCAGCGTGTTGCGCTTCATGTGCGGACACAGGTTGCACGGGCGAACGAACGCGACGTTGGGAAACTGCGCGGCGACGTTGTCGCTCATCGAACATTCCGTCAGCATCACGACGCGTTGCGGTGCGCGCTCGCGCACGAAGTCGATCATCGCCGAGGTCGAGCCGGCGAAGTCGGCTGCGGCGATCACGTCCGGCGGGCACTCCGGGTGCGCGATCACGACCAGCCCGTCCTCGCCTTCCCGCAGCCGCTCGACGTCGATCGCGCGGAACCGCTCGTGGACTTCGCAGTGGCCCTGCCACGAGATGATCTCGACCGCGGTCTGCGAGGCGACGTAGTGCGCGAGGAACTCGTCGGGGATCATGATCACGCGCGGTACGCCCAGCGACTCGACGACCTTGACGGCGTTGGACGACGTGCAGCACACGTCGGATTCGGCTTTGACCGCCGCGCTCGTGTTCACGTAGGTGACGACCGGGACGCCCGGATGACGCTCGCGCAGCGCGCGCACGTCCACCGCGGTGATCGACTCGGCGAGCGAGCACCCCGCGCGCGCATCGGGAACGATCACCGTGCGGCTCGGGTTGAGGATCTTCGCCGTCTCGCCCATGAAGTGGACGCCGCAGACCATGATCACGTCGGCCTCGGCCCGCTGGGCCTCGCGCGCGAGCTGGAGCGAGTCGCCGACGATGTCGGCCACGCCGTGAAAGATCTCCGGCGTCTGGTAGTTGTGCGCGAGGATGACGGCATTGCGTTCGCGCTTGAGCGCGTTGATCGCGTCGATGTAGGGCGCGAACAGCGGCCACTCCACCGCGGGGATGACGTCCTTGGCACGGTCGTAGATCGGCCGGGTCCGCTCGGCGATGTCGCGGGTGAAGGGCAGGGTCTCGATCATGGGGTCCTCGATACCGGCGCGGAGGTGGCCGGTGACCCACTTATTCTAACTTTGAGATAAAGCTCCTCTAGCGGATCGCGATCCCCGCGTCCGGCCGTTCCGTGGTCGCTTCGGGACGGAAGCGAACCAGGGCCGCCGGGCGTCCGGTCGTCTGCCGCCAGTCGCCGGTCGGCTCGATCAGCCCGGCGTCCTCGACCAGCCGGCGGAAGTTGGGCGCGTGCAGGCGGCGCCCGGCCAGCGCCTCGACCGTCCGCTGCAGCTGGGCCATGGTGAAGACGGGGGGCAGCAACTCGAACACGAGCGGCCGCCAGCGCAGCGCCCCGCGAACGCGACCCAGCGCGGTCGCCACGATGCGGCGATGATCGAAGGCCATGCGTGCGCCCAGGTGCACGCCGCCCGGGACCGGCGATTCCGCCACCAAGCCGATCTCCCATAACAGCTCGTAGCGCTCGAGCGCAAGCGTGTCGTTCCAGGGTGTCCCCAGCAGGCCGACCGTTCGTCGCGCGCGGCGTTCGCGCCGCCGTCGTTCGTCCGCACCGGATGCGGTGGCGATCCAGGCGTCGACGGCAGGGTGGATGACCTCGTCCACGAGCGTCGGCCGGCCTTCACGCCAGTCCTCCCACGGAAAATAGTCGTACCAACCTCGCCAGCCGACGCTCGCGACTCGCGGCTCGCTCTCCCGGACGAACGCGAGATAGGCGACCGAGAGCACCCGCCGCCGCGCGTCGCGCCCGCGGTCGCCGAACGTGTAGAGCTGCTCGATGTGTCCGAGCTCGAACCCGGCCTGCTCGGTGACCCATCGGCGCAGCCCGGCGTCGAGCGTCGCATCGGTCTGCGGATCGAACGGACCTGCGGGCAGCGCGTCGAGCCCACGAGTGTCACCGCCGGAACGCACCAGCACCCGCGGCTCGTCGTCCGAGACGGCTGCCACGACGGCATCGAGAGCGACGGCAATATCGATCGGCACGCAAGTCCGTCTTCGCGGTCGGCCTTAAGGAGAGAGCGCTTCGAGGCTGCGGCCGTTCGTGCGCGGTCCGAAGGCGGCCACGCCGATGACGATCGCCAGCATCGCCGCGTCGATCATGGTGAAGACGCCGCGGGTACCGTACGCGGCGAGCAGATTGCCGACCCAGTAGCCGACGAAGATCGAGCTCACGCGGCTCCAAGAGAAAGTGAAGCCGATCGCACTCGCCCGGATGCGGGTCGGGAACAGCTCGGCCGCGTACGGGTGGAAGACGCTGATCATCCAGTTGTTCCCCAGCGCGATCAGACCGCCGCAGATGAGGATCAGCGGGACGTCGCGGGCGGCCGCGAAGACCGTGCCGGCGATTCCGATCAGAATCGCGGTGAGGACGAGCTGCCATTTCCGTTCGATCCGCTCCGAGAAGTAGCGGCCGACGAGCGCGCCGACCGGAGCGAGCAGCACGATGATCGCCGTGTACGTCAACGTGTGGACGATGGGGAAGCCCTGTTTGGTCAGCAGCACCGGGACGAACGACGTGAAGCCGAAGACCGCGATCGTCTGACAGAATTGGAACACCGAGATCAGCAGCGTGCGCGACAGGTAGAACCGGCCGAACATCTCTTGCCAGCGGCCTTGCTGCGGGGTGAGATCGACCGCCGTCGGGTCGGGCGGCGGGAGCGGACCGCACTCGGCGCTCACACCCTGCTCGATGCGCGTGACGACCGCGTCCGCCTCAGCGGTTCGACCGTGCGACTCGAGCCAGCGCGGCGACTCCGGCAGACCACGCTGGATGAAGAAGACCGCGATGCCGCTCAGCGCGCCGATGAGGACCACCCAACGCCAGCCGGCGAGGCCGAGCGGGTCGTGCGGGACGAGCCAGGCCGCCAGGAACGCGGCGACCGGGATTGCCGAGAGCACGAAGACGAACGACGTCGTCATGTAGCGTCCGCGCTGAGTGCGCGGCGTGAGCTCGGCCATGTAGCTGTCGTTGTTGACGAGCTGCATGCCGACGGCGAAGCCGGCGATCAGGCGCGCGACGTCGATCAGCAACGGGTCGCTCAGGAACACGATCGCGAGCTGCGCGATCGAGTAGATGACCATCGAGTAGACGAAGACCGCGCGTCGCCCGACGCGGTCGGAGACGAACCCGAAGATCGCCGTGCTGATGAACATCCCCAGGAAGAACGATGCCAAGAAGCTGGCGAAGCTGTGGTAGTCGAAGAGGCCTTTGTTCTCGATCGTGTAGATGCCCGAGCGCACGAAACCCGGCGCGATGAAGCCGGGCATGAAGAGCTCGTAGAACTCGAACCAGCCGCCCGTCGCGATGCGGGCGATGATCCCCATCAGGTGGCGCGACGGTGGCAACCGATCGATGCGCCCGAGAATCGAGGGGCGTAGCGCGCCCGCCGGCGTGCCTGCGCTCATCGGTTTGCCGCCATGGCTGCGTGCGCATCGGTCGGGGCGTCTTGGCGTGCCGCCTGCGCGACGAGCGCCGCGCTATCGAGCAGCTCGACGTTCCAGCAAAGGTCCAACACCTGCTGCGCGCGTTCGCGACCGAGAATCGGATCGGCCAGGCCGTGGAACTTTGCGTCCAGGTCGGCGTCGCTCATCGGACGCGCGAGCGAACCGATCGCGTGTTCGACGAACAGCTCGAGGACACGACCGTCGGTGAGCGCGATCGTGAGGTGCGCCGCGTCGGGCGCTAAGCTCGGATCGATCTCGGCGCTCACTCGCTCGCGTAGCGCGACGACGCTGGGATCGGTGACCGCGCGGTCGGAGAACTGCGGTTCGCCGCCGGCGCCTTCGATCAACGCGATTGCGGCCGCGTGATAGACGCTGAACTTCCCTTCGAGCCCGGTCTGGGGCGCGCGCTTTCCGGTCAGCTCGAGAACCAGCGGGTGCACGCGCAGCTCGACGGACGCGATGCGATCGGCGGTGAGATGTTCGGCGTTGCGGAGCTGGATGCAGCCGTCGATCGTCGGATGGATCACGATCCCGCACGCGAAGGGTTTGTAGGTGTTGACGAGCAGCTCGTAGCGCTCGCCGAGCCCCTGCGTTATCTCATCGTAGTTGCGCGCGACGCTGAGCACGTTGGCCCAGCCGCGTTTCGCCTCGATCCCCTGCTCGGAACTGGTGTAGCCGCGCTCGGCGAGCAGCGCCGCGGTGAAGCCGTTCTGCGCCGCACGACCCGGATGAAAGCTCTTGGTCATCGTGCCGAACATCTCGCGCAGCCCGACCGGCTGCGTCGCCGCGAGGCCGAGCGCCCAGGTCAACCGCTGCGCGTCGAGACCGAGCAGCTTCCCGATCGCCGCCGCGGCGCCGAACACCCCCGTCGTTCCCGTGATGTGCCAGCCGACGTCGTAGTGCTCCGGAAAGACGGCGTTGCCGATCCGGCACTCGGTTTCGACGCCGAGGACGAACGCGTTGACGAAGTCGGCGCCCGAGACGGGCCGGTATTCGGCGAACGCCAGCAGCGCGCTCGCCACCGGGCCGGCCGGATGGATCACCGTGCGCAGGTGCGTGTCGTCGAAGTCGAAGACGTGCGAGCTGATCCCGTTCATGAGCGCCGCGTGCAGCGGATCGAGCCGCTCGCCGCGTCCCAGCACGCTCGCAGTCGCGGGCCCCGAGAACGGCCCCAGCGCCGCGATCGCGACGTCGAGCGTCTCGTGGTGCGAGCCCCCGATCGCGCAGCCCGCCCAGTTGACGAAGGCGCGGGCGGTCTCTTTGCGGACCTGCGGCGGCAGATCGTCGGTTTTTGCCTCGACGACGTAGCTGGCGAGCGTGCGGGTCACTCCAGCCGACATGCGCGCGTCTACGGCTCGGGTGCTCGGCCGACCTTTGAGCTTGGGATCTCCGCGCAGCATCACGTCGGGCTTGCCGAGCGCGATCCATTATGTTACCTTCGGGTAACAGATGAAATTCCGGAGCCGGGGCGTTCCGTGAGGGGCGCAGGCGGCCGTCAAGCGGTCTGGGGGGCGCTCTCCGATCCCACTCGCCGGCGGATACTCGACATGCTGCGCGGACGGCCACGAACGACCGGACAGATCAGCGCGCAGTTTCCGCAGTCGCGTTTCGCGATCATGAAGCATTTGAGCGTGCTGGAGGAGTCGGGACTCATCTCCGTGCGCCGCAAGGGCCGCGAGAGATGGAACTACATCAACGCAACGCCGCTCAGGCGGATCTACGAGCGCTGGCTCACGCCGTACCAGCAACTCTGGGCCAACAGCCTGTCCCGGCTCGGGACGATCGTCGAAGGAGAAGCACGTTCCATCATGCCCGAAGATGCAGAAATCGCCGTCCGCCACGCGAGCATCGAGCAAGTGACGCACATCGCCGGCCCTGCAAGCGCGGTGTTCGACGCCCTGACGAGTCGCGTCGCGAACTGGTGGTCGCACGTGACGTACGAGAGCCCGGCTCGGCCCGATCTCATGATCGAGCCGCACGTCGGCGGACGGTTCATGGAACGGAGCGGCGAATCCGAGCGGCTGTACGCGATCATCACTCGCTACGAGCCGGGAAAGCGGCTGTGGATGCAAGGCCCGATGGGACTCGCCGGCTGCATCTTCGGTACGATCACGTTCGAGCTGGAGCCGCGCGGCGAGAATGCGACGGAGCTGCGGCTCTCGCATCGGATGATCGGCGAAGTGGATGACGAGTCCGCGGCGATGTACCGCGGCGGCTGGAAAGCGCTGCTGGATGAGCATCTGAAGCAGTACGTCGAGAACGGCACCGACGCATGGAGCGCGGCGTGACGTTCACCGTCATCTATCGTCGCGGCGCAGGGTGGGACGCCAAGGTTCCGTTCCGCGATCAGCCCGGTATTTCCGGGCACGCGCGTTTTCTCTCGGATCAGCTCGCGTCAGGGCGCCTGCGCCTCGGCGGACCGTTCGCCGACGATACGGGAGGCGTGGCGCTGTACGACGCCGACGACGCATCCGCTCTGGATGCGATCCTGCAAACGGACCCGACGATCGTAAGCGGCCTCATGGACTTCGAGATGCATCCGACGATCGTCGCGCTCGAACGCGCGGAGGAGTAAGACGATCATCGCTGGAGGACGCCTCGCGTTCTAGCGCCGTCCGCTGATGGTCTGCGTGAGCGACCAC